>Ga0302185_10000270_pt1 | contig 41095 bp, 28 predicted proteins | sample II_Bog_E1_1_FD_200231 | JGI IMG/M metagenome (GOLD analysis project Ga0302185, IMG submission 200231) | Peat permafrost microbial communities from Stordalen Mire near Abisko, Sweden - II_Bog_E1_2 | ecosystem: Environmental > Terrestrial > Soil > Wetlands > Peat | place: Sweden: Abisko... | reverse complement strand
ATGGTACACATCACTAACTTTTTCACTCTGTAAACTAAAACTAATCAAGGCTTTTTAGATTTTAATCTGAAATTATGCATATTATGAATTCGATATATCTGAAAGGATTTACAGTTAAAAATAAAACGAAAAATCATATGGAACGAAAAATCATATGGAATAACAATTTAATGTACATAATAGACAATTATGCAAATTTTCCGATTTATACTCACACTCATATTCTTTGTATCGTTCTTTAAATGAAGCTTCAAATCGTGTAAACAAACAATTGAGGTTTATAGTTTTAGCAAATATTTTTAGTTCTTTGCTTGCTTGATAGGCTGAAAACATTTCCTTCCAATTAAACTGTTTTTCTTTTAATATATTAAAAAAATTATAAGTTGTAAGAAAAAAATCTATGTTATGGGCAGCAATGATCTTAATTTCATCCGAACTGTTTAATTGTCTTGTTATTATTTCTTTAATATTGACAATAAAATCATCGGTATCTTTTATGAAAATAAACTCATTTTCATTCGCTATCTTTTGTTTTTCTCTTACATCCACCTGCTTATCTTTTAGTTGTGTTACATTGAAATGAATCACTTCTGAAGTATTTGCTAAATATTTTTTTATAGCATTACCACTGTTAATCAGTTGTTTATTATCACTATTTTAAACGTTAATCATCTAATAATGTGTATGTAATGATAATAAAGCAGATCGGTTCATAATCATATTTAGGTTTATCAGTATGAATAATAGTACACTTAGATGTCAGAATATTTGCTTTAAATAGAAAAATCAGAAGATTTCTTTTATCAAACCCTGTTAATGACATTTTTTCTTTCTTCGTAGTCTTTTACTTAAATTATTGATAAAAGTATATGATATTTAATTACGATAATCTTTCAATTGTTCCTGAAGTCGTTTACGTGCTAAGAAAATCCTGCTTTTTACAGTTCCAAGCGGTAAATTCATTGATTGAGCAATTTCTTCATATTTAAATCCCTGAACATGCATTGAAAAAGGAATGCGATATTCGTCAGCGAATGATGCAATACTATTGGTTATTTCTCCAATAGCGTAAGAGCCTTCAGGACTATCAAAACCTGAATTTTGGGGTAAATTTAAATGATGTAAATCTTCCGTTCTATCAACGACAGTCTGGTTACGGACAATTTTTCGATAGTTATTTATGAAGATATTCTTCATTATAGTCAATACCCAACCTTTGAAATTTACATTATCGATAAATTTTTCCTGATTATCCAATACTTTTAAAGTAGTGTCTTGTAATAAATCTTCGGCATTGTCACGGTTTAAGGTGAGGGAGAAAGCAAAATTCCGCATATTACTTTGTAAAGCCACTAATTCGTTTTCAAATTCAACGTTTTTCATAATGTTGTAGTTTTATGAGAGAATAAATATATTGAGTTGTGTAATAATCTGGCTAAACTAATCTTTCTGAAATAGAAATTTATCCTGTGTTTAAATTACTATGCAAAAATATAGATTCTACTAATTTGAAAAAATAGGTCAAAAACCAATTGTGTTATTAGAAAAATTTACATAAGCATATAGGAGTTTGTCCTATGATGGTTCAATGTAAATTCCTTTTCTTTTATGTCCACAAAAAAACTCCTGTTATTTTTCAATAACAGAAGTTATTAGTATCTTAACTTTCAATTTCGTGTATTTTTTGGCAAGATATTGCATATTTTACCTTCATACAATTTAATCTGAGCTAGTTCATGTTTGGTTCTAAAATCAAAATACGAAGTATTTTCTTATCCGTAATTTATCCGCTCAATTAGTATACATCCGCGTTCTATTCTTAATTCTGGCTTGTCCAGGTTAGGTTAAATTAAAAATAATTCTACGTTTTTGGTCTTGTTTGTTTTACAACCATGTAACGACCATCAAATTCAGCTCCGTTTAATTTTTTAATTGCTTTTGTTCCGAACACATCATCTTTCATTTCTACAAAAGCAAATCCTTTCGATTTACCAATATCTCGATCTTTGATGATTTTAAAGGATTCTTCATGACCGTACTCTTCAATGACACCTTGAAGGTCACTATCTCGAACTTTGCAACTTAGAATTCCAAAGTAAATATTCATAAACTAACTGATTAAATGTAATTCAGGATAACTCAATATTAGTACTAATTATTAAGCACTCTTAATCTTAAAGTTAAGTCACCCTTAAAGTGACCCTGCAAAAATAAATATTCAGTTTAATTAAAAAAAAAGGTCAAATACCAATTGTGATATTAGAAAAAATCACATTTAAACATAGAAGTTTGTTCTATGTTTAAATCATACGATAAAAACGAAGAAAGTATAATGTGATGTAAGGCGGGTTAAACTAAGATTCTAAGAAACTGATTTGTGATTTAACATTTACTATTGAAAACTATTGAGTGTTTAGTTAGTTTCATAGAAGTATTTCGTGTACTATTCTATTCCACCAGATTGTTCTTAAAAGCATAATACATGAGTTCGGCATTGTTTTTCAGGTTCATTTTCGAAAGGATATTAGCCCGGTACACACTAATAGTTTTTACACTCAAAGAAAGCTCTTCACCTATGGTGGTGACATTTTTTCCTCCGGCAATCAAAAGGAAGACCTGATGTTCCCGGTCGGATAATATCTCGTGGGCCGGCTTGTCGTGATCACTCCGTAATTCATTAGTAATGAGTTCTGCAATTGACGGTGTAAGATACGTTCCTCCGGACAGGATTTTACGGATGGCTTCCAATAGGATTTTAGAGGAAACATCTTTGGTCAGGTAAGCGGAAGCTCCGGCCCTGATAGCTCTCACGGCAAACTGGTCCTCTGGATACATGCTGAATATGATCACCCTGGCCTCCGGTTGGTGTTCCTTGATATCTTTCAATACTTCCATGCCATTCCTGCCCGGCATACTAATATCCAGCATCACCAGGTTCCATTTATTACTATTGATAAGCTGCATAATTTCCGAGGCGTTTGAGGCTTCGCCATATTCTGCCTGAGGAAAATTTTCAGTTAAAATCTTTATGATGCCATCACGCATCACTACGTGATCATCGGCTACCAGAATTTTTAAATTTTCAGTTCTCATGGATTGTTTATCAGATATAAATTATTTATGAGTGTATTTATTTTTTGAGTGAAAAGGTGACAGTAGTTCCTAACCAGGGAGTACTTACAATGTCGATCTCCCCACCAATCGACATGGCACGTTCATTCATCCCCAGCAATCCCAAAGAACCGGTTTGAAGGCTTGCGTTATACACAAAGCCAACTCCGTCATCCCTGACTTTCATAATGAAATAGCCTTCTGATTTGTATATTGAAACCCATAGGTTTTTTGCCTTGGAATGCCGTGATATATTGGTGAAAATTTCCTGCAGTATCCGATATATAATGGTAGTTTCATCTTTGTTAAATTCCAGGTTCATTTCTTCTATTTGGTACTCACAACTTATTTTGTTTCTCATCCTGAATTGCTTAATTTTCCATTCAATGGCCGGGAAAATACCCAAATGATCCAATATCCCGGGCCTTAGTTCAGTGGCAATCTTTCGGACGGAGTCAATCAGTGAGTCAACCATGCTGTTCAAGGCACTTAATTCACTTTTAACCATTTCAATCGTTAAACCGGAAGTATTTTTTAATCCTTCCATATCGTATTTCAGAGCAGTGAGCAGATGTCCGAGTTCATCGTGAATCTCCCTCGAGATACGAATTCGTTCCTCTTCTGCTACAACATCCATCCGGTGGGTAAGTGCCTGTAAATGTTTTTTCGATTCTATCAAAATCAGTTTCTCATTCTTCTGGGTTGTGATATCCCGGTTACTCCCACGCTGCCCGATCCATTTACCCTTTACGTTGAATACTTTCTGACAAGTGTGTCCTACCCATCGCACTTCACCATCGAAAGTGATAATTCGAAAATCCAGTGAGCAATTCGAAACATGACCCTTATTTTTTTCATCAAAATGATGCCTTACCAATGTTGCATCATCCGGATGGGCAATTTTGACTAACAATTCCGGATCATTCATAAATTCTTCTGCCGGATAACCGGTGACTATTTTACTCGAAGGTGAAACATAAATATATTTTCCATGCGTATCAATCCAGGTCTCCATATTATAGGTAAAGTCAGCGACGGTACGGTATTTTTCCTCGGCACTTTTCAGATGTTGTTCCTGTTGAATGCGGATCTTTATTTCAGCATTCAATTGTTCATTCTTCACCTCCAGTTCACGGGTTCTTAATTTAACCACTTCTTCCAGCTTTTCATACGATGTGGAGAGTAACTTCTGAGCTTCCTGATGCGCTTTCCTCAATCGGATAGCAGTGATACCATAGGCCAGATCATTGGCCAATTCATTCAATAGTTTTACTTCATCTTCAGTAAACGGATCTAGTTTCCTTGAATAAATAGTGATTGCTCCAAAAGCAATGCCACTATTTAATAAAGGGATCGATATTGACGAGGAATATCCTCTTTTCAATGCATCTTCCCGCCATGGCATGAAAGTTGGATCGGTGAGCATATTGGTGCATATACTGGTTTGTCCGGTTCGAATGGCTTGTCCGGTTGGACCTCTGCCAAATTCATTATCACCCCAGCTCAACCTGATGGTTTCGAGATATCCATCTTCGAAACCCGCATTGGCGACTGGTTTTATGTTTTTTGCTTCATTTTCTTCCGAAAAACCAATCCATACCATAGAATATCCGCAATCTTCCCTTACAATGTTGCATACCTGACCCAGATATTCAGTTTCATCCATCGAATGAACCATTGCCTGGCTGCTCTTGCTGAGGGCTGCAAGGGTCTGATTGAGTTTTTTCAGCTCGTCATCTTTTTTCTTTAACTCCGATATATCAATAAATGTGCATATCACTTGTTGGAGTTTCCCATCCTTCCCCAACTGCGGCTCTGCCTGGACCAGCAACCAATTGAGTACTCCTGTTGATGAATTAACGACACCCATGATACAATCCCTGACAGTCTTGCCGGTGGCTATAACCTGCGCTACTGGTTGGTCTTCCTGTAGAAATGCTGAACCATCATCATGGATCACTTTCATATCCTGATAAAAAAATGGAACTTTCTGAAGCTGACTTTCGTTTATTCCCAGCAGTTCGAACGCCTTTGGGTTACTTAGGATGACTTCGAAACCGGGAGTAAACAACAGTATCCCGGCCTGCATGCCCCATACCAGGTTTCTGAATTTTTCTTCGCTGATTCTGAGTGCCTCTTCTGCTTCTTTTTGTTCTGTTACATCCCGGATAAATGCTACAAACTGATTGATTTCGCCCGAATTTTCCTGTACCGGATAAAAAGTAAGATCATAAATCGCTCCCATTCGTTTATCCTCAAACCGAACGAATGAACCTGTAGAAATCATATCCTGAATTTGTCCCCTCCGCTTGTTTCGAATATCTGGAGGTGACAATTCAAAAGCATTTTTACCTGGTAATTCTTCCAGAAGTAAACCCCATCGGTCAGCAGCTGTCTGGTTACCCATCAGGATATTACCTTCCAAATCCAGCATCATGATTGACTCGGTTACACCATTAAATACTGCATCCAACCTCTGTTCACTCATCAACAGGGCCTCTTCAGCTTTCTTTTGTTCAGTAATGTCGTGTATAATGGTATACAGCAGGGTTGATTCATGTATCCCGATCGGACCTGAATACACCTCTACATCCCTTAATTCACCGCTGGCCAACCGATGGCTAAAAAGATAATGATTCTGTTTTTCAGCAAGGGATTTATGCATATTAAGGCCTATTTCGTCAGGGGGAAGGGTGTTGATTTCTGAGATGTTTTTCACGCACAACTCACTGCGTGACCAACCATAAAACTTGCATGCCGCCGGATTGGCATCCCTGATTTCTCCGTTTTCAGGATTAATGAGCAACATAACAGAATAATTACCCTGAAACAACGATTTATAACGTTCCTCACTTTGACGTAATTTTTCTTCCGCTTGTTTACGTGCTGTTATATCATGCAAAAAGGCAATAAACTGCCCTCCATGATTTCCCTGATATTGAACACTAATTTCAATATGAAGCAGACTGCCATCTCTACGCAGATGTTGAGATTCAAACCGGCTCTCACCTGTTACAATAATATCCCGGACGCGTGCTGCCAAGTTGATCTCTTTATCTGTAACCTCAAAATCTGAAATTTGCATGCCTTGAAGTTCATTCATAGTATATCCGCTCATTCGTGCACACGATTCATTTACTTCGGTTAATCGTCCTTCTTTGTCAACCACACAAAAACCATCCATAGCTGTTTCCACAATAGCCCGGTGACGCCTGTCATTTTCCCTGATGGTTTCCTCGGCCTTGATTGTTGATGTAACATCACGCGATACCAGGATGACATTTCCGACCTGATCTTTTATTTTTATGGGCGAAAGACTGGTTTGAATCCAATGTGTTCCACCCTGTTGATCTGTTTCCTGCGACTGGTATTGTTGCCCTGTAGCCTCTTCGAAAACAAGATTCAACGATTCGTTCATGATACTGTGATATTCAGGTAAAGTCCAATCACAGAAGTTCTTTCCTATACATTCCTGTTCCTGTCGACCGTACATTCCTCGGTTTATATACACAATTGTCCCACTGCGGTCCAACTGAATGATCCTATCCGGAGCGTTTTCGGTAATAGTACGCAGGAGTTCTTCGTTTTTAAATAACTTATCTTCTGCTTGCTTTCGTAGCATGGCTGCACCAATGTGAGAGGCAATTTCTTCCAGGTGTTCCACGATAGTCCGGGTAAAGCGGTTCTTTTGCAGGTCATTGAACTGTATCAGTCCTATGATTGTTGAATTATGGCGTATCGGAATCAGGACAATAGATGAATAACCCTGATAAATGCAGAGGTTCCTTGGACGAAAACGGGCATCCAGATGTTCCGGCAGGTCCACTAATGGGGTCGAATCGTTCACCCACCAGCTTCCACCCTCAGTCATCAGAGGGTTTAAAGGTTCGGCTTTGCCCGAAAGGACCAGCCCGCAGGTACAGGCCAGGTTGGGATGGCCTTCATTATCCCGGCACAATTTTCCAGTACGGTCATATTCCAGTAATGTATTTTCAGTGATTAGAAATTCTGTTGGAAAACCAATCTGGTCGAAATAAGGAAAGTCGTCCCCATCCTTCAGTCTTAGGCCAATGGCATCATATCCGGTAAACCTCTTCAATTCACAAAGTACCCTATGAACTGTTTCATGCATATTCCCCGGTTCATTCAAAAGCTGGAGTATCTTGTGGGTTATTTCCCGGTGTCTTTCCTGTTCTATTCGAGCAGTAATGTCGATAACCGACAAAAAACACAGCCCCTTTTCTTCGTAGAGTACCCCGGAGATATGCACATGGATAGTCACATTTGTTTTTGAAGTCAACACAACCTGACACGATTCGGTGGATCTGTTTTCATAAATTCTTTCTATAAAATCATTGAATTTGGGTCGGGTATCTTCGGATACAAAAAGACCAAACCTTTTTTTCTGAAATTGAGTCTGATCAATACCTAATTTTTTAGCTGCATTCAGATTCAAGTCAATGATTTCACCTTCATGGGTTAACACAAAATATCCTGTAGGAGCGTGATCGTACAGGTTCGAATACTTAGTAGTGGCCGATTGCGAAACAATTTTTTCTTTGTTAATCATTTCATTCCTCAACCCCAGCTCATCATTCTGCATCTCAAGCTCAATTTGATGCACCTCCAGTTCGTGGATTAGTTTGAGCGTTTCAATGGGTGAAAGGTTAAATCCCAATCTGTTAGGCCTTCCATCCAATATCTTTTCTGCCATCTTTCTCAGAAGGATAGCCTGGCGATTGATTTCATTTTTCATTCTATTTCTGAGTTTGCGTAATGGTGAACCGGTATTACTGCTTTCTATTAACAACAAAACACAAAGATATGAATAAGAAATTCAAATTTTAGCAATACTCAAGCAAAATGCATATGCATAATTTAAATCAATATCTCAACAGTTCAAAACATATCCCATTGCTCAGTAATTTCTCTTTTTGAAAAGTATCCCTAAACGGTTATACTAAACCGTCTGGATAGCATAATGATTACTTTTGACACTTAAATTTTCCCACTCCATAGTTGTACTCTTTCGTCCGGAATGATTGTACACTTTATTCGCATGATAAAACCGGTTTTTTCTCCCTATGTCAACAAAGTATAAATTGAACTTTCCGATTTTTTCATTGTTATTAGAGACAAAACGAATTTATTGCTAGAAATTAATTATTAGATTTAATGAAACACAATCATGAAAAAAATTAAAGATATTTTTGTCTTTTTACTTCTAGCCGGTTGCTTTACAATAGCCGGAGCACAAACTATGGGTAGCATGAAAGATATGCCTATGGAACATAAAACAACCGGTATTCAAAAGGCTGTTTGTGTAGTTTATCCAACACAGGGTAATAATGTTACAGGAACACTTGTTTTCACTAAAGTAGAGGGTGGTATCAGAGTAGTTGGCGATTTTCAGGGCCTTACCAAAGGTAAACACGGAATTCATATCCACGAGTGTGGCGATTGTTCTGCCCCTGATGGAACATCAGCTGGTGGTCATTTCAATCCTACGGCTAAAAGCCATGGTGATCCTATGAAATCGATGCATCACGAAGGTGATATGGGAAATATTGTAGCAGACAGTGAAGGAAAAGCACATATCGATTATATCGATAGTTCCCTTTCATTCGAAGGTTTTACTTCCATCATAGGCAGGTCAGTGATTATTCACAAAGGGGAAGACGACCTTAAAACCCAACCCACCGGTAATTCAGGTGCAAGAGTTGCCTGCGGTGTGATTGGCATTGGAAAATAAACCAGTATATAACTAAGCTGATCAAATAAAATTATCTTTTATAGTAAGAAACTAAAACTACAGGAAAAGGGTATTTTTCCTGTAGTTTTATTCATCTATTACTTTCCGGTTTTCATGAATGTCCACTAAAAAAAAATAAGATTGAATTGCTCTGATAAAAGTTATTTTACATCATTGTTTGTCAGTTAAACAAAAGTTCTGTTCGTACCTTTGTCATAATACACCACTTTCGATATATGGTATTTCAACTCTTACTTTTGTTCCCTGGTCAATTGCACTGGTAACAGTCAGTTCACCTTCCAGTAAGATGGCCCTTTCTTTCATACCGATCATCCCGTAAGAGTCTTCCCTTCCGCTGTTGTTTTTATCAAACCCAACACCATTATCAGTAATTTGCAGAACCACCTTTTTGTTTGAATTTTGAAATTGAATCTTTACTAATGTCGCTTTGGCATGTTTTACAATATTGTTCATTGCTTCCTGAAGTATTCGGAAAAGGGCAAGGGATTGTTGCGGATTCATTTCCATATCAGAAATATTATAATCGAATTCACAGCTGATATGATATCTTTCCTCAAATTCACGAAGATATTCCTTAGCAGCACCCACTAAACCATGCAACTCCAGTAACTCCGGTCTAAGGCCATTCATTATACTTCGCGCAGTTTTAATTGAATTATTAATCAGAGCAACTATATTATCAAATTTCGACTGAACTTCTGTGGAATCTGCCAATGGGATAGTTTTTATCACGTTTTTTATCAACAAACCCATGTCAATTTTAATTGCAACTAAAAGTTGACCCAGATCATCATGTATTTCACGCGCAAATGCAATTTTTTCTTCTTCACGAACATTTTGAAGATGCGAAGCAAATTTACGCAATTGTTCCTTTGAATCATTCAATGCAATTTCCGCCCTTTTCCGTTCGCTAATATCTACTTTTATTGCCAAAAAATGAGTAATTTTTCCCAAATTGTCAAAGATAGGTGAAATAGTGGTGGATTCCCAGTAGAGTTCTCCGTTTTTCTTTTTGTTGTGTAATTCACCTTTCCAAACATTCCCCGATTTTATGGTTTTCCAAAGTTCGGCATATTCTTCTTTTGGCTTCTCGCCCGAATTGAATATATTAGTTTTCTGTCCAAGCAATTCTTCCTGCGAGTAACCTGTCAATTCAATCGTTATGGGGTTGACATATTCAATTATTCCATTCGGATCAGTAATACATTCGGCATTGGGACTTTGCTCTACGGCTCTTGAAAGTTTTCTCAATTCTTCTTCTGCTTTCCGTTGTTCAGTGATATCCTGATTTATTACCTGAAAATGTTGTTTGCCATTCCACAAAATTTCCTTACGCGAAACTTTTATATGTCGGATATCGCCATTTTTTGAAATAATGCTTATTTCATACTCGAATACCTCAACTCCATCTTTTCTCTTTTTCTTTCTTTCCTGATGTTGTACATAACTTTCGGGAGTGTATCTATTAATTGAAGGTGTACTTGTAAATTCTTCCAGACTGTTGAATTCGTAAATATCAAGTAAAGCTTTATTGGTATAAACGGTATCTCCATCGTCCGAAACAATACGTATGCCAACCGGTGATTCTGAAATAGAACGACGAAAATTTATCTCCGATTCGAGCAATTCAGTTTCAATCTGCTTCCGAAGAGTAATATCATAAGCAATGCCATCTATTCGTGTTAGTTTTCCATTTTCATCAAGGGATGGATTCATTTTAGCTTCTATCCAATGAATTTCCCCATTGGGATGAGCTATCCTATACTCATGATGAAGTTTTTTCCCTGAAAATAGAACAGGATAACCTGCATCGACTATAGGTTTATCTTCGGGAAGTATTATTTCATACCACAGTTGTGGTTGTTCGAAGAATTCAGCCGGTGAATGTCCAAAAACTGTTTGGTGAGCAATAGATGCATAAAGCATCTTGTTATTAATCAAATCGACCGAGAAAACAGCCTCATCCAGGTTATTATGAAGTTTCTCCAATTCATCTTTAGCCTGTTTAAGTGCATTTTCTGCTAATTTAAGGTCTGTAATATCGTGAACCAATACATAGTGTGCGAACCTGCCATTAAAGTTGACTGAATGTGATATAATTTCTACATATATCAATTCTCCATTTTTCTTAATATGCCTCGTCTCTACTGCATTATGATATAGTTTGACATATTCCAGAATAGTGGGAATATCTCCAACCGGACGAATGTCTTTTATTGTCATTGTCAGAAATTCCTCCTTTGAGAAACCGTAATGATCAATAGCAGCTTCGTTTACTTCAAGAAAAGCCATTGTTACTTCATCATAAATCCACATTGGCTGTGGATTATTGGCAAACATATATCGATATTTTTCTTCACTTTTTCTTAACGACTTTTCAGCCTGCTTACGATCGGTGATGTCTCTGATTGATCCATCTATATGTTTTGGATTTCCATAAGAGTCTGAAATTAATCGAGCGTTAATTGAAACATACTTTATTGTGCCGGCTTTGGTTTTAAAATCTATTTCATAATCATTTAATTCACCATTCATTATTAACTCATTTAAAAGCTGTTGCCTGTCATTGGGGTTGGCATAAAGTGTGTCGAAGGTGTTCCCTATGATTTCATCCCTGTTAAATTCTGAAAAATATTTGATGGAAGGACTTACTTCAAGAATAGTCCCTGCAAGATCCGTTCGATAAAAGACGTCTTTTACATTTTCGAAAAGAGTTTGGTATTTTTCAGCAATGGTTAATTCTTCCTGTTTTTCTTTTTCTTCATTTTGAAAAGTAAGTTCACTGTTAACAGTGATTATATCTTTTACCGACAGCCTTTGATCTGTATTATTCTTATTCAGTAATGTATTTAATACATTATTTTCTTTTCGCAAGTCCTGTAGCTCTTTTAGAAGATCTTTCTTGGTTTTTCCCGGATTATGCATAATCGTATTCCTAAAGCAATTTGATTTGTATGTAGTATTCAATTGATTTTTATCAACTCTTATTATTCTAAGTCTATCAAGTCGCACTCAATATATAGCGCAATTCTGAACGCAATTCTGAGTGAAGTGTCCCGATAGCTATCGGGATTGTACTGAAAAACTGTGCTGTTTATAACTGAATACTATTAACACAGTTCTAAATTAACCAATCCTTCCCCAGGAAAAATCAATAGCACTGCTGTATTGATAATTCTCTGCACGATCAACAAAACCAGCTTTTACATGGTTTTCATGAATATAATCAATTGACGAATCAATTGTAAAAGCTTTTATCGTCAATTCAATGGGCTGATTATATTGTTACAACATTTGTGAGTTTTTGAATTATTAGCTCATTTTAAGAAACTTGGAATTCTAAAAAGCTCAATAGGTAATGGAAAAGTAATGAGCTAAACAAGTTGGGTTGGTTTGCTTTGATTTGATTTGCAGTAAGTCAAATATCTCTTTCACAAAGATAGAAAAAGATTTTAGCTATACAAATATACTAACTATCTTTAGTGATTTGCCAGTACATTTTTTATTGTTCAATAAATTTAAACAAAGTATTTTTTGATTTTATAATGGAACTAAATGATTTTGAAAGAAAATTATCAATACGTTTTATTAAACATATTTGCAGACCCATTTTAAAGGCACATACATGATATATTACATTAAGAGATAACATGTTGCAAGTGATACAAAAATGAGTAGATTTATGAACTTAGAGACCCAAATAAGTACTATTACGCAACTGAGATGTTATTTTGATGTCGAACTGTATTTTTAATATTTTCAATAAAATTTTTTATTTCATCGAAATTAATTATTTCAATTCTGTTGCGTAAACCATGAGAATATGGCAGAATTGCGAGAGCTTCACTGTTGCATAGCGATAAAGTGAAAGCGAATGCAAATGCTACTAAATGCTAATACGCTGACGGTGCATATTGGCATATATCGACTTTAATTTCTTTATATCAAATTTCTGTGGGTTAGATCGCTAAATTTGCTGATGACTTCTTTCTAATTCCATTTCACGATGTACTCCCTTGTCATTCGCTAGCACTTCATGTCTTCCATGTGTATGGGAACTTGCACCTCGCCAGAAATTGAAACAAACCCTATATACAATTAAAGACAGGGACCAACAACATGGTCCCTGTCTTATCAGAAAAAACGAAACAGATATAGTGAACGGTTATTGTTTAGTAATAATATCAACTAAAGTTTCGCAGTAAAATAAGTTGTTGAAAATGATGAGTTAAACATTACTGAAAAGAGTGGAAAGTAAATTTAATTAACTATATTTTAGATGGTTAGAAACAATGTTATAAAATATCCAAAACTACATTCTTATGGACACAAAATTAATAAAAATAGATGAACTACAAAGCGTTCTTTCGAATGAAAATGAAACAATAAGCATCATCAAGTGATTTATTCAGCCTTTAATTTAGACACAACATTAAAGTATTATAGTGCAATTAAACAAAAAGGTTACAATAATCATAAGCTGCAAATGCAGCATCTTTGTAAGTAAATAATTTTTGCATAATATTTTTATTTAAACTAAATCAATATCGATTTATCCTATAATATTATGCTATCTTAATTAGATAAAAAATATTGAAATTTACTTATAAACACACAATTACAATTATCAATGTTCGCATAATGTAAATATTAGGATAATCGGAAAATGTTGATTCGTTTATATACTCGTACCAACTTCCTACCGGTAGTCGGGAAATGATGATTATTGTTTTTTACCATATCTATCTTCGAGTATTGAAAAGTATGATTATGTTTAAACCTACCTTTTTCAAATAAATTGGATTCCTCTTGATGTATGCTATCTTATATGATTATTTCGGCAAAAGTGAGCCACCTTAAAAAGTTTGGTGGATTTGTATATAAACATATTAATTTATTTGATATTTCTATTCCTCAAAGATTCTCCCTTGAGTTCAAAACTATGACCCGAAGCTGACAATCTGTGCATGATTGCACTATAAAACTTATGATAATGGAGATGCAATTCTCGACCGAATTGTTCATACTGAGTACAGGATTGAATTATAGGGAGAAAGTTTAAGAAAAAAAACTGTAATTTTGTCAGTCAATTGTGGATTTTGATTCAAAAACTAAAGGGTACCAGTATGACCGGAATCTGACCATTTAAATGGTCAGTATCGCAGGAATATCCAATATCCAATATCTTAATAAATTCAATCCATATTCCTGTAAATAAAGAGCCGGAGTACGGCCCATGTCCATACCCCGGCTCAATGAAACACTATAATTTACAGCATCCTAACTTTCTTATGCCGGCACTTATGGAGTAACCCATATCCCCCAACTATAAATGGAGCTTGCGACATCCCGATTTATCGGGGCTATAAACCATAAACTATAAACTATAAACTTCTTCAAATTAACTTCTTACAGCTGTACTTCGCTGATATATTCGCTCAAAGAATTGTGCGAACCATCTGCTAACGAAAAATAAATCCAGGTGTGAAGATTAGCACCGGTCCATTCTGCAGGCAATTCCACCTCAATGGTATTGGCTGGACGTAATGCACAATTTTGCAATAAGACTACTTGCTTTTTGGCTTCATTAAAGAATATCAGGTTTACATTATCAGTAGCAAGTGCTGTAGCTGGCAATAAACTGCTTACCCAATTCACACTAACAGAGGTACCGGTTGTTTTGGCAGCTGTTAACTGACTTGCAACAGACACATTACCCTGCGACATAATCATTTTTGTGTAATCCATACTGAAATCAGGTGAAGTGCCTGTTACGGCATACTTCAACGCAAGTGAAACAGCATGATGAAATTCACCCAACCCATGGAATGTAATCATGAATAATTTATCCATACATAACAGCGTGTCGATGACAAACTTGAATTTTGTACGTTGTGCTACCTGTTTCACCGATTTAGGGTTAAAAGGAGCTGTAAACACTTTCAATACATTCATTCCGTTTCGATATTTGGCAGCAACTGCGCTACCGTGACGCCCGGATATCTTTCCGAAGGTCGTTGATACAAATGTTGACATAATTTTAAATTTTTAAGTTAGTTATTACTGAATGAATAGTGATAAGGCTATCCTGCTGTGAGGATAGGAAAATTATCCTTATTCATTTTGGTTGTTTTTTATTTGATATTTATTAACCGCGTTTGCAGTATCTGATGGAACTGAATCTCCCTTCATTTCCGTCTTGTTACATTTTCTCCTTAACCCATTTCGGGGGGAGGATGCATCAACTGGATAGATTTCATTACCCGGCTCCTTATCCTATTTATGAAAAATAGAATAAAATGGGTCCCGGTTTGAAGTCGGATAAATTCAACCGGTTTGATTCGTTTCAATATGGAATACACAGCACTCATAATTTTTTTGTTGCGTGCTGTATAAAAAAAATGCAGCACCGTTTTAATTGTGCTGCAAATAAAATAGGATTATTTTAGGTAAATCATATACCTAATATATACCTAATGTTCTTATCTTCGATATTTAACATTCATTGTCATAATATTCCTCTGCTTTTTTCTCAATTTCTTTAAAAGGTTTCAAAAATGTTTTTTTTTCTGACATTTTAGCCTGGGTCAGGAATGAACTGTATAATTCAAAATCCTCCCCTAACATTCTGCCAAACTCATGCATAATTTCTTTTTTGTTACTTGCAATATACCCATCCTCGGTTTCAAACATCCTGGCATCATACATCGCCGAAACAATCTTGATAAAATCAGTTTTCTTTTTAGGTGCGAGTCTGAACCGGGGTGCTGCAGGCATGTATATAGGTGAGTTATCATTTACAGAATTAACATTTTGTGGAGAGTTCTGAAAATGAAAATCAATCACATCGATGGCTTTCGTGCAGGTCGAGATGATTTCCTGATAGATGCTTTCTTCAAGCGGAGTAAGCGACAGTCCCAGGCAAAATAATTCACATTCGGTCTTGGCATCAACGAAAATTTTTTTCCGGATTAATAAATCAGGTTCATATTGCGCTTCCAGTGATATACGCTGAATATTAAACATGGAAGATAAATCGATGGGGTGATCAAAAAATACCTGCATTTGATACTCAGTGCGGAAACGGTTTAAATTCATTTCAAGAATGGAGATATAATCGAGCATAAATTCTGTTTCAATCCCTTTTTGCAGGAATTTTATCTTGTAGTGATTCAGATAGATCTTCAAATCTTCTGGATCCGTATCTCCAAAAAACAACATCGACCGGTCAAAGGCCTCTTTCATGGTGCTTTCCATGATCGATTTTTGCAATTCAGCCCCCTGCGAACGAAAGTCTCTGGCGGGCAGTCTGATCAGATCATACTTTATATCAAACCCACTAAGTGTTTCAATATCCTCGCCGGTGATTTGTTGGGCATCCACCAGTACATCCACCAACTCCATTGCTTTGATGAATTCTTTGTTTTTAAATTTGAACTTATTGAAAAGTTCAATAACCGAAACTTCCGGTGATAGATTTAAGTTTACATTGGCTGAATTTGTGTCTTCTGATGATTCCATATCCTTCTTGATCTAAGGTACTACATTTTAGTTGATATTTAGTATCTAAATAAACTACTATGCGATTCATGATATCTATTGTTGCCATATTTTAGGATTTGCAAATATATTAAAATATTTTTAATAATTGTATTTATCTGATTGCAAAACCTTATAACACAAGAAGGGGGGAATAATATATTCAATTAAACAGGGCAAAACTTTACTCATTTAATCAAGAACATTTCCGGGTGGACTGGGATGAGGGTTTCACTTTAAATGAAGCTATCGTTATCAATAGGCTATTACTTCTACTTTACCTGATTAAAAAATTAACCAGAAAAGTTATTTCGTTTAAAAGATAGATTGCATTTAATCATCTTGTTGGGTATTAAATTCTTAAAATACCATAGGTATTTAACTATTGTGTTCTTTTTTATTTTGTTTTTGTGTCTTTTGTGTTCTTCTATGTGCCTTTTGTGGTTATGTATTTTGTTTGTGTGTTTTTCTATTGTGTCCTATTGTGGTTATGGATTTTGTATTTTGTGTTCTATTGTGGTTATGTATTTTGTTTTCTATTGTTGTTTTTATTATAGTAAAGTAGAATTACTATCAACAGATTATAAACTTCTTTCATTCCAGCCCTGGATATGATTCGCTAATCCTGGACTAGAGATAGTTTAGTCTACTATACCCTGACTTAAAAGTAGGGTAATATGATCATAAAATAAGAGCCATTAAAAGCTCTTATTCAAATTTCTTTTTCATAAAACAATATACTTTTCCGTATTCTTCATTTTCTATTGCCTCAGCTGTACCATGCTGAATGTCATTGAAAGTACCTAATTTACTTGTCCAACATCCATTACTTAATTCTCTTGCAGCATGTGTACAATCCGTAGTGTCTGGCTTTACATATAGAGCTATTTTTCTATATCCAGATTCAAACTGACAATTTTCACAGCATTCGTATCCTTTCAACTTAAAGGCATCTATAAAATTGGCCACGTTACAGTCAAGAATTATATCTGAAGGCCAATAATATACTCCATCCAAATACAAATACTCACCTGTATTAGGCCACATCCATCTATTCTCAATGTTGTATGCCCAGGCAATGCAATTGTAGATCGGAGTAGCATTACTTGTAACCTTAAAATCTTTGTCTTGTATTAGCTTTGGGAATGCCTGGAATACTATACGCTTTATTTCTTCAACTCTTTCACCCATAACTTGCAAGCTTCTGGAATAGTTATGTTTGGATTATCTGTAACTTTTCGATTGTAAATAAGATTAAGTGCCCATACAAGAGTCGATGGCTTATTATCAATTTCTTCAATTATAAATGGAACAGCAGAATATCCCATTGCTACAATTGCTTGAAAATCTGAATTCTCAATAATTGCCTTGGTCGAAGAAAGAAATAAAGTTTTCTTTCCCCAATTTATCAAATGGTTTTCGAACCTAAATTTATTTAAAAACAAACCACCATCACTTTTATCTACAGATTTAATATACTCTGAAGTTCTATTGTTTGAAGTTATGGTTAAGATTCCACTATAATTATCTATATCAGAATACGCAAATGTCGACGCAGCAGATAATAAACCAACAGCAAGAGTAAGTGGTTTTAATTTATTTGATAGTTGTACTAATTGCATAAATCTAAAGTTTTTTGAGTTATATTACCAAAAAAGATTTCATTTTTAACACCACGCAAAGTTTCCATATTCCCGGCAATTGTTTCTTTATCAAAAATAAGATGTTGTCTATCTAATACGTCAATATCAAATGTATAGATAAAACTATTTGCACGATCATTTTCTACATTCTGGTTAACATTAGAATAGATGTCAGTATCAGGAATATCCATTAATAGTCGGAAACCATATTGCCGCAAAGGATATGGAAGTTGATTGCCTTCGCTACTTGAAATTAATGTTTTAAAGTATTCTTGAGGATTATCAAAATTTTTAAATGAGAAGCGATTAATAAAGCGAATAGAAGTTCGAACAACCTCAGTATTACTTAATATATCAGTTAATGAGGATATGCTTTTTAATGTAGATTCTTTAAATTTATCCCAACCTTGATAGGGACGTTCATCTATATAAGTTATAGTACCCTCCGAAATTTCTAATTTGACTTTTTGATCAACTGTGCAGTATAAATAACTTCCAATTTTGACGTTAGAAGTTCCGGTTATTTTTGACACACCTAATGATATTGAAGTGCCTCCTAAATCAATTCCAACCTGAATATTGTCCTTTCGAATAGGAAAATTATTCTTCAGTATAGTGTCATATTTTAGAAAATCATTCAATTTGATGCCTGTTGAGTTGAATTTCAGCTGAAATAAGGCTACTACAACAGGTGGGTTATTGAGATTTGTCCGGTTTTTCATTTATTAATTCAATGTACTACAAAATTACTTTAATTATTTGAGATAACAAAATGCAGATAATTGGCTTTTTTTCAATTACATAAACCTATCGGCTTCACTTTTCTGCTTTGGGAGATTGAGCATTATTAAATTAAATCTTGTATAATAATATTTTCGTATTATTTGAACAAATAAACAAATCAGTCAAGAAATTGTTCTGTTTTTTTTATGGGTAGGTAACGTTTAAAACTCATTTGTTCTTTATATCCCCCTTTAGTATAAATGGGATAGTCATCATTCATCTTTTTCCAACTCCTTTCCAATCCGGTATTTGAAAGCTTAGTGCGGGTTTCACTCCAAGTGAAGCCCGCACTGGAACATCAACAAAAATCTTTTTCCGGATTAATAAATCAGGTTCATATTGCGCTTCCAATGATATACGCTGAATATTAAACATGGAAGATAAATCGATGGGGTGATCAAAAAATACCTGCATTTGATACTCAGTGCGGAAACGGTTTAAATTCATTTCGAGAATGGAGATGTAATCGAGCATAAATTCTGTTTCAATCCCTTTTTGCAGCAATTTTATCTTGTAGTGATTCAGGTAGATCTTCAAATCTTCAGGATCCGTATCTCCAAAAAACAACATCGACCGGTCAAAGGCTTCTTTCATAGTGCTTTTCATGATCGATTTTTGCAATTCAGCCCCCTGCGAACGAAAGTCTCTGGCGGGCAGTCTGATCAGATCATACTTTATATCGATCTCCTTGAGCGTTTCAATATCCTCGTCGGTGATTTGATGAGTATCCACTAGTTCATCCACTAACTCCATTGCCCTGATAAATTCTTTGTTTTTAAATTTGAACATATCAAAAAGTTCAATAATCGAAACTTCAGGGAAAAGATTTAATGCTATATCGGCCGAATTTGAGTATTCTGATGATTCCATATCCTTTTTGATTTAAGGTACTACATTTTGGTTGATTTTTTATATCAAATTAAACTTCTCATCTTAAGTGATTTCTGATATTCAAAATTGAACGATTTTTAGATTTGCAAATAGATTAAAACATTTTTAATAATTGTATCTATCTGATTACAAATACTTATAAAACAAGATGGTGGGATAAAATATTCCACCAATTAGTGCAAAACTTTACTCATTTAATCAAAACATATCAGGGATGACTGGGTTACAAAATTGTCTTAGACTGGCTCATTTCCCCGGTCATTTGATTTTCATATACTCATAATTTAAAATTTTTAGAATAAATAATTGATAGTAAATAATTTTGTCGTCAGTTGACACGAACCCTTGTATTCTTTCTACGAAGCAAAAATAAAGCACTTCAAAAAAAGCCTTGTTACACTTGGTGGACAACTTGCATAAAAATTTATTAAGAAGCAGTTATTCAATCATTTATAAAGAGTGTTTTTTTGAGTCATTTCGAGAAAGGTTGCCTGTTAATTTATATAAATATACCCTGTTGTAGTAAATATATTCACAAAAAAAGCCTCATTTCAACAAAGAAGCCCTTAAATCTGTAAAGTCTATTTTAGCAATACTTTTAGTTAGGAATATTTATTTATTATTCTAAAGATTATCAAACCTATTTCCAAATTAATGAAGTTTGCAAATCATACTATTTACTTAAGCAAGCCCTTCATTTCAAGTATTTTTACAAATTCTTCTTCGCTTAAAGGACAATTTGCTAAATCCATAAATTCGTTTTTGGTCAACTTGCATTGAGTGGACATTTGTTTTATCAGATAATCATTAATATCTTTTTTGTTATGGCTTAATTTAGTATGTAATACATATTTACCATTATAAGAAAATTCTATATACTTGTGATCAACACTCTTAATTGTTGAATCAACAAATCCTTTTTTCTTTAAATTCTTATATGTTTTTATTGGGTCTAAAGTGCTCATTTTACAACTTTTTCAATAAGATTATTAAGATTCAACTTGATTAATTGATTATGTTCTGTTAGTTGACTATTGTCTAAGGAATTCAATTTATTGAATAAAAAGTTAAATTCTTCTGCAAATGAAATCTCTGCTTCATCTTCAGTTAAGCCAGTCCCAATTATATCTAAAATTTCAGATTGAATGACAAAATAATCGTCTTCCATTTCAAATAAACACCGCAAAGGATATTTTAATTGATAACTTGTTTTTTCAAAAACTATTAAATCTGGAGCATATTCAAGAGCATAATTTTTATTTGAATATGAATTAATAATCTTCTTTTTTATTATATCTCCTTTTGTTGTAATTTTAATTCTTCCAACAGCAACGTCCGTTTCAATATTAGATACTGAAGTTTCAATTATAGGAGTAATAAGACTTTTTTTAACAGAAGATCCAAATCTATGAATTTTAAAAAGAGGTATTATCTCCAAGGTTTCTTTATTATAATCTACAAAGCTTACGGGTGCTGTATCAAAATCATTAACCAATGAATATAAACTTTCAACAATTGGATTACGAGTAGAAGGATTAGGATAAATTATTTTCAATTTAGTATAATCACCTGAAGCTGCTACTTCGACAATATTCTCTAACTTTTCATTAACAGAATTTCTGTGAATTTGCCAATTATGTCCAACCTTATTCTCAACTCTGGGAGAATAACAAAAACAAGGGATGGCACTACCAGGTCTAAAATCTAATAATTCTATTTTGAAAGTATCTAAATTTATAGGGTCGGTTGTTTGTAAATCATATTTTGCAATGTTTAAAACAAGCTCTTGAAAGTCTTGAGCAATTTTAATCAAAGTTTCAATGGGTAGTGAATTATATTTACCTAATTCACCTCCTATTTGAATATATGTACCTTTACTTAAATCTAATTTCATTGTGTGGCCTTAATCCTACAAAAATAAAACAATTAAAACTTTGCAAATATATAACAATTAATCTACAAAAAATCTTTTAAGGAGTACAAATAAAAGACCATTAATGAAAGAATTTTCTGATTAAATCGTTAATAGAGATAGATTTAATTTATTTTACTATTATATCTCATTTTTCGTACAAGTTTGTAAATTTGCAGTCTGTGGATAGCACAATTTTTAGCGAAACGGTAACTTGTGCTGATAATAAGTTCAACTTATAACTGGGTTCAATTAAAGTTAAAAACTTATTGTATTACCAGTCCAGGTTACGCTTCGCCAAACTTGAACTATCCAATGTGTGCAAACTTAGACTACAAAGAGGTTCATATTGCGCTTCCAGTGAAATACGCTGAATATTAAACCTAGACGATAAATCGATGGGGTGATCAAAAAATACCTGCATTTGATACTCAGTGCGGAAACGGTTTAAATTCATTTCAAGAATAGAAATGTAATCGAGCATAAATTCTGTTTCAATCCCTTTTTGCAGGAATTTTATCTTGTAGTGATTCAGATAGATCTTCAAATCTTCTGGATCCGTATCTCCAAAAAACAACATCGACCGGTCAAAGGCCTCTTTCATGGTGCTTTCCATGATCGATTTTTGCAATTCAGCCCCCTGCGAACGAAAGTCTCTGGCGGGCAGTCTGATCAGATCATACTTTATATCATACCTTTTATTCACCCGAAGAAATGCCATTAAGCGAAGTCTGATCAGATCATACTTTATATCATACCCATTGAGAGTTTCAATATCATCATCGGTAATCTGATGGGCACCCACCAGTTCATCCAGTTTATCCATTGCCCTAATGAGTTCATTTTTTTTTAAATTGAACTTATCAAATAGTTCAATAACCGAAACTTCAGGGGTTAGATTTAAGCTTACATTGGCCAAATTTGAGTTTTCTGATGTTTCCATATCCATCTTGATCTAAGGTATTATATTTTGGTTGATTTCTTATATCAAAATAAACTACTCCAGTTATCTTATTACAGATATTTTTTAAATGAATTTTCACGTTGCAAATATAAGAATATTTATTTTAATATTTGTAAGTTATAGATTGCAAATAATTAAATTACAAGTAGCTGGGATAAGATCCATAAGCTTTAAACAATCCCATTTTATCATTTAATAAAGGATATATACGGATGAACAGGAGAGGGTTCAATAAGAAGGCACCCACGACTTGGGGTTTAGACTTTGTGAAGTAATTTCAATTCCAAAGGGTTCAATTAGAAGTATTTTATGATAATAGGCTATAAAAAGAAATTTCCCATTTCAATTCCAAAGGTTTCAATTAGAAGATTGCTGGTAATTCTACATTAGGAGTTAATACTGTATTTCAATTCCAAAGGGTTCAATTAGAAGATCTTTCCCTTGGTCCTTGCTTACCGGCTTTCCAATTTCAATTCCAAAGGGTTCAATTAGAAGGCAGCACCGGCAAGTGAGATTGATCAGATATCGGATATTTCAATTCCAAAGGGTTCAATTAGAAGTAATGCTGAGTATAACTTTATGATGGAACTAATGAGATTTCAATTCCAAAGGGTTCAATTAGAAGCAATCACGGATAATACCGAGATTAATACAATTCTATTTCAATTCCAAAGGGTTCAATTAGAAGATTGACCTGTCTTTAGCCGAAAGAAGCATATAACCGAATTTCAATTCCAAAGGGTTCAATTAGAAGTAAATGTTTATTCCGTTTTTAGTGATTGCGATTCCATTTCAATTCCAAAGGGTTCAATTAGAAGTCCCCCAGGCGATGGCCCTGGTCCAGTAAATATATTATTTCAATTCCAAAGGGTTCAATTAGAAGAAAATCCATTTAAACTACCCATAATAGTGTAAACTCATTTCAATTCCAAAGGGTTCAATTAGAAGTGCAAAAATATCGGTAGCCAAAGTTGTTAACTTCATTTCAATTCCAAAGGGTTCAATTAGAAGAAAATAGAAAATCAATTTCGGCTGTTCCTACTGCATTTCAATTCCAAAGGGTTCAATTAGAAGGAATAAATGGAATTCAGGTAATTAATTTAACGATATTTCAATTCCAAAGGGTTCAATTAGAAGAGCCATTGATCTAGACCCATTGTACGGGCTATCGGATTTCAATTCCAAAGGGTTCAATTAGAAGCTACCGGTTACGCGTTCACAGCTTCAGTAATTCCATTTCAATTCCAAAGGGTTCAATTAGAAGGATTATCGTTTGTTGGTATTAATGATCAACTCACATTTCAATTCCAAAGGGTTCAATTAGAAGGAAAAAGACAAAGCTGCTTTTCGTGCTAAATATAACCATTTCAATTCCAAAGGGTTCAATTAGAAGGAAACTCACAACATTAGCTACCGATATCTTTGCCATTTCAATTCCAAAGGGTTCAATTAGAAGACTTGTAGTTTTATGGGTAAAGGGTTATTTGCATATTTCAATTCCAAAGGGTTCAATTAGAAGAATCTGTACATCATTTTCCGGGTAGTTCCATTTTAATTTCAATTCCAAAGGGTTCAATTAGAAGATATCATCAGCACGAAAGACAGGAGAACCACTATCCATTTCAATTCCAAAGGGTTCAATTAGAAGTTTTGTATGGCTTGTACAGCCATTGAGCTTTATGAATTTCAATTCCAAAGGGTTCAATTAGAAGTAGATTTAAGGGTAAATGCAGTTACAAATGTAAAATTTCAATTCCAAAGGGTTCAATTAGAAGTGCTCAGATAGTTCTTTGAGAGCCTCTATCATTGTAATTTCAATTCCAAAGGGTTCAATTAGAAGTGAAGCGGATATTGTTGTTTTCCCGGACATCATGGAATTTCAATTCCAAAGGGTTCAATTAGAAGAAAGGCTCATCCGGAATATGTAAAGGTTCATCCAGAATTTCAATTCCAAAGGGTTCAATTAGAAGTATAATACTATGTATGTCTATTTTCTTTATTTATATATTTCAATTCCAAAGGGTTCAATTAGAAGTTTTCTATCAAAACTCTTTTAACAGCTTTTGGAATATTTCAATTCCAAAGGGTTCAATTAGAAGTGTTGCGTTTTTTATAAGTAATTTAATCATGATTATTTCAATTCCAAAGGGTTCAATTAGAAGTATCGTAAAGTGTAATTTCTTTGCCAAAAGTATTTTGATTTCAATTCCAAAGGGTTCAATTAGAAGTAGGTAAGGCCGTATATGATTCTGTAATGAATGATTATTTCAATTCCAAAGGGTTCAATTAGAAGAAAGAGGCAATTCCTATAAATAGCAATACTATTTAATTTCAATTCCAAAGGGTTCAATTAGAAGAGGACAAACAAATAAATAAATACATCCATAATTTATTTCAATTCCAAAGGGTTCAATTAGAAGCACTGGAATAGAGTTGGTTTTGAGCACAAATACTTATTTCAATTCCAAAGGGTTCAATTAGAAGAATATCCTGAACCCTTTAATAATTGTGATGTGAAATTTCAATTCCAAAGGGTTCAATTAGAAGACTTATATAATTCTAACGAATGTATTATCAAAGAAAATTTCAATTCCAAAGGGTTCAATTAGAAGAAATTTCGACTAACTAATTCACTTTTACCATGCTGATTTCAATTCCAAAGGGTTCAATTAGAAGCGAACGGGAAGCAGGGAGGGAATGTATGTTACGTTATTTCAATTCCAAAGGGTTCAATTAGAAGTCGCCTTCGTTTGTTGAGTTGTCTTTGATCAGACGAAATTTCAATTCCAAAGGGTTCAATTAGAAGCGGAATATGAGGGCAAATATGCTACTCACATGTCCATTTCAATTCCAAAGGGTTCAATTAGAAGACAATTGAGCTAAGCTCTTTTAAAATGCGTTCCTATTTCAATTCCAAAGGGTTCAATTAGAAGTCCCGAAGTGAAGCCTCAAAGTTAAGTCTGTCATCTCATTTCAATTCCAAAGGGTTCAATTAGAAGAAACATAGCTCTATCGGTTCAATATGCTGGATTTTATTTCAATTCCAAAGGGTTCAATTAGAAGGATTTAAAATAATTTGCCGTTGCAAAATATAAATCTTATTTCAATTCCAAAGGGTTCAATTAGAAGACAAAGCGTACTTATTCAGATCAAAGACCAACACATTTCAATTCCAAAGGGTTCAATTAGAAGATTGTCAAATAAAGGAACTGTATAGTATTTACGTATTTCAATTCCAAAGGGTTCAATTAGAAGAGAATTACCTCATCTTCGAGGGTGGGGGTAGACTATTTCAATTCCAAAGGGTTCAATTAGAAGTAAAATCACGCCAAGAATCAGAGCATGAAAATTCGATTTCAATTCCAAAGGGTTCAATTAGAAGATCAAAAATTATTTTGGCATTAAAGGAACTTATTCAATTTCAATTCCAAAGGGTTCAATTAGAAGTATTATTTTTTCGATTCTGAATTAGATTTAGTTTCATTTCAATTCCAAAGGGTTCAATTAGAAGTATGATATACGGACTTTTAAACGTCAATGTTTTACATTTCAATTCCAAAGGGTTCAATTAGAAGATTCAACTCCTTTACACTTATAACGTCCGTTTCTTTATTTCAATTCCAAAGGGTTCAATTAGAAGATTCATCCAATCAGAATCAATTAAAAGATTATTTAATTTCAATTCCAAAGGGTTCAATTAGAAGCTACTTGTGCCCCGATTCCAATTACTGATTCATTACATTTCAATTCCAAAGGGTTCAATTAGAAGTTTCAACAATTAATCGCATGGCACATCAATTTAAATTTCAATTCCAAAGGGTTCAATTAGAAGCATATAGATTTCCTGAATTATCTAAGTTTACAGATTATTTCAATTCCAAAGGGTTCAATTAGAAGCTGCTCAGGTTCTTAAGGCAAATATGCGACCTGTATTTCAATTCCAAAGGGTTCAATTAGAAGCCGTCTGCATTCTTTAAAAGCCGTCCTTTAAGAGTATTTCAATTCCAAAGGGTTCAATTAGAAGTTTGAGAAAAAATTACTTTAATCGTTGAGCCAATTTCATTTCAATTCCAAAGGGTTCAATTAGAAGTTCAACTCCTTTACACTTATAACGTCCGTTTCTTTATTTCAATTCCAAAGGGTTCAATTAGAAGAATCTACACAACGAATGATCAAATTATATTACGAGAATTTCAATTCCAAAGGGTTCAATTAGAAGTATTATTTGAATTCTGTTTGATAGAGTACTTGTGCGATTTCAATTCCAAAGGGTTCAATTAGAAGTCATCGGTTGCAATCGTGAATACAATTGTATCCTTATTTCAATTCCAAAGGGTTCAATTAGAAGTACTGATTCAGGTATCAAGGTACGGCCATCAATTGATTTCAATTCCAAAGGGTTCAATTAGAAGAATTTGTTGTGTTCTCCGTTGAAAGCCTTTTGTTTTATTTCAATTCCAAAGGGTTCAATTAGAAGGACTTAGAGATAAAACCGCATTAGGAGTTACTTTATTTCAATTCCAAAGGGTTCAATTAGAAGATCTCTACTGCCTTATCACTCTTTTGTTTGTGATATTTCAATTCCAAAGGGTTCAATTAGAAGAATCAGGTTATTCATTGCATCCAAAATGTTCGTATATTTCAATTCCAAAGGGTTCAATTAGAAGCGAAGTGAAGCCTCAAAGTTAAGTCTGTCATCTCATTTCAATTCCAAAGGGTTCAATTAGAAGTATATATCGGTTTAGGAGAAGACAACGAAAGAATTGTATTTCAATTCCAAAGGGTTCAATTAGAAGCTTGAATTTTATCATTTAATTCTTTCATACCAACATTTCAATTCCAAAGGGTTCAATTAGAAGATCGGAGTTGCTATTTTGATATGCGGTTTTTTTATATTTCAATTCCAAAGGGTTCAATTAGAAGTAAAATCACGCCAAGAATCAGAGCATGAAAATTCGATTTCAATTCCAAAGGGTTCAATTAGAAGCTACTTGTGCCCCGATTCCAATTACTGATTCATTACATTTCAATTCCAAAGGGTTCAATTAGAAGCTTGTTAATACAAACGATCCATCTTTATATGATTGGATTTCAATTCCAAAGGGTTCAATTAGAAGGACCGTTTCGTTTCCGACACGAAACTCTCCAAACGATTTCAATTCCAAAGGGTTCAATTAGAAGAGTCTACCCCCACCCTCGAAGATGAGGTAATTCTATTTCAATTCCAAAGGGTTCAATTAGAAGTCCTTGTACGATTACCCTCATTACATCTCCTAAAATTTCAATTCCAAAGGGTTCAATTAGAAGTGACAGATTTTGAACAATTACAATCCTGTTTTGATATTTCAATTCCAAAGGGTTCAATTAGAAGCGGCAAATGTTCATCAATACAGTTCACTTTTTGCAGATTTCAATTCCAAAGGGTTCAATTAGAAGTAATAAGTTGTATTAAGTCTTGTATTTCTTTCTTATTTCAATTCCAAAGGGTTCAATTAGAAGTATCTCATATTAGTAAATATATTTGCAAAATGCCATTTCAATTCCAAAGGGTTCAATTAGAAGTCGATAGCATCAATAGCTTTTAGTATTGATTCTTATTTCAATTCCAAAGGGTTCAATTAGAAGAGTTCCGGCAGTTGAGGAAGTCGGTTTAGATTTAATTTCAATTCCAAAGGGTTCAATTAGAAGTGTACGCCCTTGTTTTCGTTGGTGAATAATACATCATTTCAATTCCAAAGGGTTCAATTAGAAGGCAATTGACGGGCACACAGAATACGAACTACCAAATTTCAATTCCAAAGGGTTCAATTAGAAGAAAACAGGGGGTAAGATTGCCAGTTTCACAACCTAATTTCAATTCCAAAGGGTTCAATTAGAAGCCAAATGCGTACGTTGTAACGCCATTATATTCCCATTTCAATTCCAAAGGGTTCAATTAGAAGAAAACAGGGGGTAAGATTGCCAGTTTCACAACCTTATTTCAATTCCAAAGGGTTCAATTAGAAGGCCTAACGCCCAGTAACCAATAGTTCCCGCATACATATTTCAATTCCAAAGGGTTCAATTAGAAGACTACCAACGGTTAGGTTAATGGCTTCGGTTGATGAATTTCAATTCCAAAGGGTTCAATTAGAAGGCCATAAATGGGTCTGTTTGTGACATTTTACCCAATTTCAATTCCAAAGGGTTCAATTAGAAGTTTCATCCCAAGTAAATTGTTGACCGCTAACAATATTTCAATTCCAAAGGGTTCAATTAGAAGAATTCTTTTGATCTTCTATAAGTTTTATAATCCTTATTTCAATTCCAAAGGGTTCAATTAGAAGGACTTAGAGATCAAACCTCATTAGGAGTTACTTTATTTCAATTCCAAAGGGTTCAATTAGAAGGGATTATTGAGCTCAACAGATTGGAATACTTTTAAATTTCAATTCCAAAGGGTTCAATTAGAAGTTATTTAGAAAATCCGATACAACAGGAATAGTTACATTTCAATTCCAAAGGGTTCAATTAGAAGATATCCGGATTTTCGGCATCGGGTAGGAATATACATTTCAATTCCAAAGGGTTCAATTAGAAGCAAGTAGCACGAATGATAATTGAATCGGGGACAACTATTTCAATTCCAAAGGGTTCAATTAGAAGGACAGTTCCGGCTGTTGAGGAAGTCGGTTGAGATTTAATTTCAATTCCAAAGGGTTCAATTAGAAGTCAAAGTAATTAAATCTGGGGTACGCCCCTGTTTGCGTATTTCAATTCCAAAGGGTTCAATTAGAAGAAAATTATCGCTACAAAACCGCAAATTTTAGACAATTTCAATTCCAAAGGGTTCAATTAGAAGAATCAAACTTTGCCTTAACTGCGTCGGCAATAACCATTTCAATTCCAAAGGGTTCAATTAGAAGCCGTTCAAAACGGCTAAAAAAGTAGCTGATTTTCAGCTTAATAATAATTCATTATTCATTATTTAATAGTTAAAAGGTTGTCAATGTGTAAAGCTATGAAAACCTCTGTACATCGACAATATATATAGTTGATTGATTTTCAATATGTCAAAGATCTTAGGGTATTTATTTCTTATAAATACATGTACAAATTGTGTGTACCGACAATGATCTAAAGGAAATTATCTGTTTTACTTCGTTCTTTACCAATCACTTGCTTATCCAACCACTTTTCTGTTCTTCCGGAAAAAATAATTAAACTATCTTCCTCTTCATCCATAAAATCTTTGGCCTTCAACGTCAGTTCTTTTATCTTTACCTCGGATATTTCTCCTTCAAAAACCGAATTCTGTATCCAATTTAAGTATTTACGGCATAATTTCAACATTTTGCCTACACGCTTTTCTCCACAATCGTAAACCAGGATCACATACATATCACCACCACATTTTAAACGGTTTATATTCCTCCATACCCAATAAATGCTTACTCAACTTATAGCATTCCAATTTTATTAAGTGCCTGTAACTGACATTACGTTTCAGCGAGCGATGTTGAATTGTTTCATTCAACCTTTCTTCTATTGCTTGTACAAATATCTTCTTTCCAGCAGGGTTCAAAACACATTTGTTGAGCTTTTTATCAAAATGCTTTTCCTGAATTTCTTTTTTATTCAACACTTTAAAAATAACCCTGTCTACCAGAATAGGTTTAAAAATTTCCGAAATATCCAACGATAGCGAATAACGACGTTCTCCCGGAGTATGCAGGTAACTGATTGTTGGGTTTAATTGTGTCTGGTGAATAGCCCTCAAACATTGGCTGTAACACATCATGTTGCCAAACGAAATCAATGCGTTCACTTCATTTAGTGGCGGCTGTTTTGTACGGTTTCCCATCTCAAAATCATTCAATATCAAATCAAATCCTTCGTAATAAGTCTGACGGATATTACCTTCCAGGCCCATTAATTCATCTACTGCATTAGCTGTTGGTATACAGGCTGCATAACCTTCTATCTTGTTAATTAATGCTTCCAGGTCTTTGCCTCTTTTATCATAATACCGTAGGTTTTTCACCATGTTGAATGCAGCTCCTTCTATAAATTTACGGGCAATGATGATCCGTTTCTTTTTGTCCTGATAATAGGAAGTCTGAGCCAATAGCATCCTACCCGACAACAAGCTATCCTTAGGCATAAACGAACCCGTATAGTTTTCATAATAATCGAAAAAATGTACAGCAATATCATTTTGACCCAAAAAGTTATACAATGCACTATTGGCAGTTAACGAACCGAAAGTATAAAACTCAGCGATATCTTCCACCGGCAAATAACGTGGCTGACCATTATGTTCTAAACCATTTTCATCCTCTTCAACAGGTGTAAACTTTAGCGTATTGTCTTTTCGCTGCAACGTACCTGGATTAAATAAATAGTAGGTCTTTTTCATCGATTATCAGATTATTCACTTACATAACAAAACTCATAATAACTACACTGCTTGCATATTTTGCTATTGATTACAGGTGGGCATTTCTCAGACTCTATAATTGAACAAATATCTTTCTCAATTTCCTGAATCCGTTTTCTGTCGATATCCGTTAGAATCACTTTGTTCGTTTGGCGCATGGTGGGATATTCCAGTATTCCCGTTACACCGTCAATACCATTCCGTTCCAGTACGAAAATGTAGTATTTCAGTTGCCATTCATGAGCCTCTTCAATTTTATCCGATTTTTTAATCTCATGAATCACCTTATTCCGTGCATCGTAAAAATCAATCTTAATCCCATCAATCTCCAATTCTTCATATCGCTCTGAGCGTTGCGGGTAAGATGTTTCATGAATCAATTTCCCTTCATACACCAAATCGGAAGTATGTTCCATATTGATACCATTCGCAAAAAGCCAAAGCTTACGATGGCATACTTGATAATAATTGAAGTGGGTTCCGGTCATAAGATTGAAAGATTGAAGGATTTAAGTCTATTCATTTGCGAAATGCTCATTAAGAAACTGCTGAAATGCTTCTAAATCAAAAGCTGCTGCATCCCAATTTTGTCTTGGCCGCAATCCCATCCACGCTTTCATTTCTTTGTGGTCGGGATGTTTTTTGTCTGCCAACGTTTCCTTTAATGATTCATATCCCCACGGACCACCACAATCTTCGGGTGGACAAGCTCCTTCTCCCTTTAACAGGACAGGTTTTTCAGTTTCATCATTCGTCAGTATTTTTTCTAATGTAATCTGATGTTTCCAGTCATCTCCGGAATCATAGATATAAGTGAATTTCTGTTTCTCCAATACAAAAATTTCAGACAAGAATGTGGTCTCAGCATCTAATGAATCTTCATCTAATGTTTCATAAAATTCATCTACTTCATAATTAAGTTCAATCATTGGTTTAGAAGTATATCCTTTAGGTGAAAAGAAAAACATATGCGAATCCTCCCAACCGAAAGCGACTTGAATAACCTCGTGAAATTCTTCGAAAGTAAAATCCGAAGGTACCAACACTCTGCGCCACACGGTTGGATTATATATATCTTTTAGTTTAATTTTAAACTGATAAGTCATGGCAAGTTGTTTTTTTACTATGTTTAAATTTGAAATTAAAAGGTTTCTAATTCTATTTCGGCAGTTTATATTTTTTTAGACAGGATTTACAGGATTAACATGTAAATTATGTACTTAAAGAATGACATCATCCCAAAAACCTACTAGATTTATGTTGTTTAGATTATTATTAAAGAATATGAAACCTGTTAATTCTGTTAATTTTGTCTCATTTTTTTATTATTTGGTTCTGTCAAAGTAGAACTAAATAATTGTATAATAGTTTTATTTTTGAAAGCATCACTGTTGATCCTATAAATCCCAGATATTCCTCTTTTACACTCAGATCATCAATGATTATATTCTGTGCTTCAATTTTGTTTATATCCTTCAATCCAATCAAAACGCTTAATTTAGCTACCTGAAATTCAAACATCTCATAGTTCGTTATTGCATTCCGGCCACGAAATATTTCATTAAAATCTAAAATAATTATTTTATTAGGATCTTCCGTAGTAATTATTGTACGTCTATATGCTTCCAGTTTCAATAGAGGATAATCGGGGTATAATGTTATATACTCTTTCAACATCGATTCGAGTTCTTTCGGTTTTTTGACTTCCATATATTTCAATTCCAAATAGCACAAAAACGGGATATTTCCCCATCTCTTCCTAAGATTTTTCAATAGCTTTGCTGCTTTCCGGGGAGATTCTTGTATCTGGAAGTCTGTTTCAATAAAATCAGCGATGTCTTCTTCTGAAATGATTCGATCCGGCGCAATACCTAATAATTCAGTCGTGTAATCGTCATCAATTATTTCAATTTCCTTTTCTGCTTTCCATTTGATGAGCAAATCGTTAATTTTATCATAGTCGCAAACATCCAATAAGCAGATATTATCAGTAAGAATGATTAGTCTATTTCGTTGTTCAAGGGTTAATTTAGTGAAGTCTTTTTTATTCATTTTCAAAAACAGAGCACGTTTTTCTTCGAACCCCATCATGGTATATTCATTATCCAACTCTTCTGTAAAACTTTCATCAACTTCCTCGTCAAATTCATCAGTGTCCATATCAGAGCCATCTTCACCTCCAATTACATTGAAATTTCCTTTCCCAACAGCTTTTTCCAACTGATTGATAATCTTCTGTTCCTCCCTGGTGGTTACGGAATCACTTTGTATAAACAAGGGTTTCCCGTTTCTTCCACATTCAATTTTTATCAACTTAATATCGTCAGTATCTTCTTCAAGCATATATTGGGTTACTGAAGTGAAATCTTTATGCTGTTGCAAACCCAATCCTGAAGCATATTCACTGGCGGCATAAAGAATATTATGGACCAATACATAGTCGGTTTTTTTAATATTTTTCTGATGTTCGATGAATAATGACAGAGTATCTTCATAATCTTCTTTCGTTGCGTTGAACTGATAAAGCGTTTCATTAACTCCCCGGCATAACAACTCCACCATATAAATTGCCCAGGTGATGTTGCCATTGGTATGAATGCGTGCAATTACAATTTGGGCTATGCACATTTTCTTCCAATCGGAATTGAGCCAGCACTCGTACACCGGCAGATTCCTGGCCTTTAGCCGGATATAATTTTCTGGACTCAGTTTCTGGACATTCGGTTTATTCTTGTTTTTTGCCATGAAAATTATTGAATGGTTGGTTCGGTATTTTTAATTCTTTTCGACACAAAAATATCACTAACTTTTTACATTGTCTTATTATTCTGCCATTAAATCCTTTCAGATTATTTTTTTATTATTCAAAATACTTGATTTATTTAGTACAATATTTTTAATTTATCTTAATTTTATCACATGTAAATCCCGTCTGTTAAAGTTCTTTTTAATTATTTAGAGCACCTCATTTAGTATTAATCAAAACATGTCTAAATCCATTTAATTTCGGCACAGATTACATTTAAATCAGTTATTACTTTTTCGTAATCAGGCAATGTATTCTCTTTTAAATGATTTTGCAAACTGTTTGTCCATGCTTGTTTCACTTTTTTTAATTGCTCTGTTTCAAAAAAGTCATTATATCCGTGAAATTCAATATGCTTAAATTGAGCCTTTTGTCTAAATGTACTTCCTATTTTATCTTTATCAACCAATTTATCATTTTGCAGCAGATTCCATAAATCATAATAATCTCTTGGTGCTGGGTAACTCCGTTGCAGCAACGCCCTGAATTTTTCGGCAATAACTTCCAACAAAGAGTAACAGGGTATAGTTATCAGTTCAAAAATTAATTTATCAGAGTATTGACTCAAGAGTCTTCGATGTTCAGGCAAGTTAACCAACATCTCATAATAAATAATTTCTATTTTAATTGAGGTTTGCCATCTGCCGGATACCGGTGGTTGTTGATTTCGTTTATGATTTGCTCCCCAAAAATGTAGAAACGTAATATAACCGACTTGATGATTATTCCATACAATTGGTTCTATTTTTGGATTGGAAAATAAAATTCCTGTCTTTATTGTAATAAGATCACAAACTGATTGGATTAACTGATTGGTTATCGCAAAATCCAGATTTATCAATGTAAAATCCAGATCTTCAGAAAAACGGTATTCATCGAAATAGCATTTTTTTAAGCAGGTTCCCCCTTTAAATACTAAATATTGTTGTGCCCAATCGGTTTGATACAATTCGGCTAAAAAATGTCCCAGTACCCAATCCTTATCAATAGTATCGGGTAAAACGCCATATTGTTCGGACAATTTCAGTATTTCACTCTGTAAAATCATTAATACATTTTGTTTATCATTTCCAATAATCTAACTACCGGGATATTTACCCTGATTCGCCATCTGGCATTAAATTCTCCTTCATTCAGCCCCAATGGATCCAACAATGAATATCTGTTATTAACCATTTTCTGTACGCCCGATTGAAAAGCTGAAAAACCTTTCATGTCAAATAATTCCGACAAAAAAGCCAATCGTTTCAGTGCCGATAAATTATTCATCTGCTTACCATATGCCAGCAACCTGGAACTGCTCACTTTTGCCCGATAAAATGCTCTGATCAATTCTTCATATCCGCCCGAATATTGAGGAAGGTCGAAACAATCCAACAAGGTCTTTTCAATGTCAGTAATCCGAAACGCCTCATTACCATATCCCATTTGCATAATACCGCATACTTTCTCTTCCTTTACCTGAATAAACTTATAACGGACATTGAAAACCTTCTTATCGCTCTTGCGATTGGGTGACTGCACATACACTACATTCGGAATTTGTTCCGTCAATTGGTGCAGGTTCAATGCCGACCAATACGCCACCACGCTATCCTTAAGCAAAACATTGGCTATCACATACGAATTACGAAAATTGCGAATGCAATAAAGCCCTTTTTCTATTCTCGAAAGTTGTTCATTGTGAACTAATCTCTTTAAAGCCGGTTTCAACTCAAAATATTGTTTTCCCGTTAATGATACAAGTGCATCAATATCAATGATAGATAGCTCATTATCAGTAATTATATTCATTATTACGGAATCCTCACTGTGCGAATTGCTGTTCGATGTCATACTTTCGATTATTATATTTCATTGTAAGATAAGTTGCAAATATAATACTATTCTTACAATAAAAGGTAATTCCTTCCACATTTATATTTTCAATTCCTTTGGGTTAATTTTCCTCTTTCTGACAGAATTTTATGCTTTATTATTTCGTTGTTCTTAATCCTGACAGGTGATGGAGGCTTGTCATAATTGGAGATATAAATTACAATTGATTTTCGTAATCGAAGGCCATCATTAAATCAATAAGTTTTTGTTCGGCATTTTCAATAGCATCAGCACTTTCGTTTACAGTAACAACGTAATTTGAACAAGAAAGCGTAACATAAATATCTGCACCGGCTGTTTCATCAATAATTGGTTTCGCTTTAGGTTTTTCGCCATCTTCTATCAATTTAGCACGAATTGCCCCCGCCAGTTTATTTGCATTATCACTTATTGCTATAGCTAATGTTTCCATCAAGCTAAATGTACGTGCCTGATTTGATGTTATTCTCCAATTCAACAACGCATTTGCTAAAGCTGGAATTACTTTTTCTCTTTCTTTTTTAGGTAAAACCAAACATTTACCAAAAACATTTTCACTTTCAATCCAACCTTTTAATTTTAAATCATCAATTTTTTCTTTTGACAATTCAGGTTCATGTAGGTTAGTTGACACAGAAAAAAGGGTGCGAAGATCAATTGCAACATCATATACAAACAAACCACTTGTCCTAACATTATCGGGAATCCAGTTTCTACGAGGCAGTGTACGGTTGTTTGTAGTTAGAAACTCATCAATTTCATCATCTGTCATCAGTTTATCTCCAATTCTCACATTTACAGGATGACGGTCGGGTTTATCGCTACGGTCGAAAGTCAGATTTTCTTTATCTGTTCCGGCCAGAAGTGGATGAATTGGACGCATTGCCGAAATAGACAATGGACTTCTCCTTTTTACTGTAATGCCATCACCAGCTCGCATCCATCCGCCTAACAGTTGGTCAATATATGTAGGGTCACATGGGGACCAAGGTTCTTTGTTCTCAAGTTCTTTTTTAGCGGTAATATTATAATTAAATGTTATTGGTGCCATTTGAACATTCAAGTTGGATGTTAAAGCATCAAGGATAGAACGTTTTACTTGTTGTCCACTTGAATAAGCAACAACTCGATTAAATTGTTGATCAAAATAAGTTTTCTGACCATCTTGTACACAAAATACTGTATGCTCTGCGTGTTTCAACGCTCTTAAATAGATGTAAGGATTCATAATTAATTGTTTTAAAATTTTATTTATTTACAACTGCATATTGAAAACGAATGAGAGTTAAGAAGTAAGGGACATTGTCGATTGGCATAACATTTATTAATTCTGCAATTTCTGCTAAATTTTCAGCCTCCTGACTCCCTTTTACAATGGTTGTAAGTCCATCAATAAATTGTTTCTTGTTCAATGATGCCAACAAATTTGCGACCTCTTGACTTTTTACTTTTTTTGCATTAGTATCACTCTTTGAGTAATTGCTGAGGGTTGTCGCAATTTGTTGTGACTTTTCCCATAATTGTTCATTGTTTAGCATAGATAATAACCAGATTTGATATGTATTATAATTAATTATTTTTTCTTCATCATTTGAGTTGTATTTAGGAACTATCCCCTTATCTAGACAATCTCTAAATCCTTTTGGTTCTAAAGCATTTACTCCGATAGCACCCATTTGGCAAGCCTTTGTAAAGCCTAATGCTGTTCCAAATAATTGTTCAACTTGGTCTCTTTGTGAAGTACCAAAATACTTTTCATACAATTCGAAAGGTTGTCTGATACGGGGTAGCTCAAAAGGAATAAATCCCACGGTAATATTTGTTTGTCCTAAACTATAAACATAAGAAGTCAAGGATGAGTCAGGATGATTTCGGGCAATGCCGACTAACACTTTTGTCCACGATTGTGTTGTAACTTCCATACCACCGTCTTTCATAGTTCCAAATGGGTTAAATGAAGCAGTAGGGTTTAAAGCATCGTAAGTTTTTTTATCATATCGGTGCGCTATCCATTGACCATTCCATGTATTTATCTGATTACCTCTTAGGCTGGGCGTTTTGTTTAGATATTCTCTATAAAATTGCCAGCCATCAAACAAATCCAATAAAATTTGTTTATTGCTAAACAAAAGAGATAGACCACTTTGAACTCCAATACCAAGACCACTTCCAATCCATGATAAATAAACGTCATTTTCGTTTAAAGGTAAATTCATACTGGTTATTTGTCCTGAAGTGCTTGCGGTTAAATCAAGTGATGGAAAACCAATGGCTATACTTGCGTCAGCTTCACTCTTCGATATTTTATCTGTCAATACACTAAGCTTTAATTTTCGTTCGGCAATTGTAGGAGAAATACCTTTCTTTATGCCTTGAACAAAAGGTGAGTTTGTTACCCATTGCATATATTTGTCATGGTCAAAAAACATGGCAAAGTACTTTTCTACGAAAAATTCTTTTGGTGTATAGTTGCTTTTAAACTTTTCGTTATAAGCACATAGAAAGATTTTTCCAATATTTGCTGCTATCATATCTAATCTGTTTTTATAAAAATAGTCGTGTAACATCATATAATTCAGGTTTGGCAAATTCTACCAAAAAGCCTAATTCATTATCGTACGCCTTTGAAGGAATTATAAAAGGCTTTGAACCATTGTTTGATTTATCTAAACCACGATAACCCACCGAACGATAAGAAACGGGTATTTCCAATTTTGCCTGGTCTTCATAAAAGGCTGTTTGGTAAATATCTTTATCCGATTCTTCGATACATGTAACCGAGTCAATATCTAACGTTTCCAAGAGTGCCGATTTTGAATTATGCCAAAGTTCTTTTATAAACCATTTTCCATCTTTGAATACTGAATTCAAATCAATGTCCACAAATTCAATGGAAGGATATACCAAATCGATCAACTGTTGGGTATCTTTTTCTTTCATTAGTTTGCTGATGGGCAATGCCTCATAAGTTCTTTGTAACACTCCTAATCCATAAGGTAATGCGTCGGTCTTTTCACTTGGAGGTTTTAGTACATAAATGGATTTATAATGTCCAATATTTTCTTTTGTCCTTTTGCGGTTAATCCTTCCGAAACGTTGGATAAGCGCATCAATGGGAGCACATTCAGTAATCATCAAGTCGAAGCTAATATCTAAACTCACTTCAACAACTTGTGTGGAAACAACCATACAGGCTTCTGTGCTAATATTGTATATATTTCTCAAATCATTTTCAAGCTGGCTCCGCTTACCACGTTTGAATCGACTATGAACCAACATTTTTTTTGTATGAGGATATCTTTCTGCTAAATCTTCATATAATGACTGGGAACGCTTTACCTGATTACATACAATAAGGATTTTTTGATTCTGTTGAATAGCTTCCTCTATAACATTATTCAATGATTCGATAGAATCGGACTTATAAATAATATGCCTATCGAAAGTATCTAAAACATGATTAGGCAGGTTTACCTCATATATCTTGTCTTTTCCTCCAAAAATATCGACCAGTCGATTGTACAAAACAGTTGGCATGGTGGCTGTTCCTATATGCACCCGACAATCTATATTGCAGAGAATTTCAACAATCTTTAATACTATAGCTTGTGTTGTTTCCGAATAAGTGTGTATCTCATCCAATATGACATCGCAACCTTTTAAATCGGTTATCATAGCTTCATATCCTTTTGTGCCAAAAACCAATGAAGCCATTTGGTGTGGTGTAAGTACTTTTACCGAAGCACCAATATGCCGTTGTAGTATTTTTTCTTCTATTTTTCCTTTCTCTATTTTTATACTCGAAGCTGCATGAAGTAAACGTACATCAGCATTAGTATTTTTCAAATCATCTTTTATCCTTTCATACATAGCATTAATAGATGCCTGGAAAGGAAGTGTGTAAAACACCCTCCCTTTGCAACGACGAATTAAAAAATCCGTTTTCCCTGCTCCGGTAGGCGCAGTAACCAATGTATGTAATCGTTCGTCATCCGTCGAGATTAATGACAGAGGGTATAATTCGCTTTTTCGGGAATGATAATAACTTAAATCAGGTTGAATGAATAGTCTGTTTGTCAATGAATCAACATGCCCATCCATTGCCGAAGCCAAATGATCAGCCGCAATCAAAACTCCTTTCCATTGTGAATATCCGTATGATTTGGATTCACAATAATCCACAACTTCATAAAAATTATCTTTTGCTTGCTCAATGGTTATGGGTGCTATTTCAAACTTAAAGTATTCCAAAATGGATAAAGCATCTTTGCTCCAGACTTCAAACTCCTTAATATGCCTTTCAAAACATTTAGGGTCGTTTTCTATTAAATCAATTATTCCTTTTCCTCCTGCATCATGGTAAATTGATTTATGATGAGCCACTATCATATCAATTATCGGGGACTTTTCTTTTTCATCCAATAATGAGATAAAAAACAAAGATGCTAATTCATGACGGAAAACAAATCCCGGAGGACGTTGAAATGTTTTAATTAATGTTTGTTGAAATTGAAAGCTTGATTTGCCAATATCATGAAGAATAGCCCCTCTTTTTGCAATTGAGGTGTCTAAACCCAGATTTCGTGCAACACATTCGGCAATTAGTGCAACCTCAGATAAATGCTGAACTAACGAAACGTGTCCATTCTCTTCTCCTTTAGCTAATATGTGTTCAAAATTGCCCATCACATTCCAATTACTGGTTTGCCTGTTATTTCCAACCACCCATACATGGGCTTCGTATCATTAAATCGGTTAAAACCTACTAAAAAAGATTTTTCGCTTTCGCCAAATCGCAATTCAAATCCTGTCATATTATCGAATTCAAATTCTTCTATTTCACACACTTCTGCATCGGGGTATAGCACATCTTCATTCCGGCACAAACAGATATGTTGCTGTGCAGCCTTTTGAGCATCTTCGTTTGTCTCAAAAGCTAAATAAAGAATCGGGTTAATCATAATACCACGCTCTAATATGGATTGATTACGAACCATCATTTTTATCTGGCTTTTCTTTTCCCAACCACGTGTTTGAGTTTGTTCTTGCTGAACACTGATTGATGAATAAATCAGTTTATGGCGTACAATAGAACTTACTTCTAACTTTTGCCTAATACCTTCTATGATAGACTGAGTAAGGAATTGTTGGCTGAAGGTTTTACTATCTCTCACCGCTGTCCAAGGTTTTATAAAACCAAACGGACCTGAATATTTTACTATGTAGTACATTGTTTTGTTATTTTTTAAAAACCTCTTTTGCTATATTAATTACTAACATTTCGGAGGAGGTAAATGGCTGATAGATAGCAATTATGCACTATTAGTTAAATTGCGCTAAATATCTGATATTTAAAGGAATGAATTAATAAAAAAGTTGCATATTTCGATATAAATA
>Ga0302185_10000268_pt1 | contig 41241 bp, 46 predicted proteins | sample II_Bog_E1_1_FD_200231 | JGI IMG/M metagenome (GOLD analysis project Ga0302185, IMG submission 200231) | Peat permafrost microbial communities from Stordalen Mire near Abisko, Sweden - II_Bog_E1_2 | ecosystem: Environmental > Terrestrial > Soil > Wetlands > Peat | place: Sweden: Abisko... | reverse complement strand
GAACAATTTTGAGGAAACAAAAATATATACCAGATACTATCTGGAACACCTCGAAGAACTACTGTTGCACTACGATAACCCAGTGCTTCAAGCTAAATATTTCGGTTTAATATTTAACGAAGCACCAACCTATACAGATATCGTATCTGGAACCCCTGATATTTCAAAAATAACAGGGGTAAATACGATATTTCGGTCTAAATTAGACCCTAACAATAAACTTGGCTGGGATGGAGGGATTCGAACCCCCGAATATCGGCACCAAAAACCGATGCCTTACCACTTGGCGACATCCCATTAGCAGTACGAATTGTACACTAAAAGGGGTACCGGCTCAAGCTTGTTTCTATTTTTTAGTAGTTGCAATGTGTCGAACTGGCCTGTGAACGGCTACTCCGAAACGACCACGAATCTGGAAAAGAAGATATGCAGCAATAGCAAGACCGATTGCACCAAATATAATGTCCATAATAAATACAAATACATTCAGTGACAAAACCGCACTTACAACTAGTCTAATGGCGCTAAGAATCAAAAGGATAAACAAAAGGAACCATCCTCGATAGCGAAGTGACTGCAATGGCTTTATAGCCGAAGCGAGGATAACAACAGTCAAGATGATGACGACAAGGTCAAAGATCGCTGAAGTAAGCCAGGTACCGTCATATACGACATTGCTTGGTGTATAGACACAGCGTTAACGTTAATGATCGCAGTTGCGGCACTGTAGGCAACGATAGCCCCAATAAGGACTAGTGCGCTAATCACTGAGACAACGAGACTTATGATTGCAAGCCACCATACGTTCTCTGAGAGCCATTTTTTAACACTTTGCGGAAGATTAGGAACTGGCTTTAACCATTTAGAAATAATTGATTCAAGTTTCTTTAGTTGATCCATCACCACTACTCCTTATGTAATAGCTTCATCATACTCTGTCGTCTCTATACAAACAACCTATTTCTTGTGTTTAGCTGAAGGCCACATTCCCCACACCGACCATATAGCAAGTAGTCCAAATGCCACGCTAATAAGAACCGACCACCATCCAGGCAGAAGACTTGCTACTGTCCCAAGAAAGCCGATATTTGTTACTGCATTCACGCTCGAAAGGACGAATAAAGACACGTAGAGCCACAGAACAGCTACGAGTAGTCCAGATAACATGCTTATATACCTAGCAAGCGGACTTAAACGAACCCTTAAAAGGAATGGAAGAGCAAAAAGCTCAGTAATGATAATAAAAGTGGCAAGGAAATGAGAAAAAGGTGTTCCCCCTGGAAGGCCGAAGCTTTGGAATAAGGTTAGGAACTTCTCAAATGTAATAATTTGGCAGAGTGCAAAGATGATAAGTACGACAGCATAGATACGTGTCATTTTTATTACATCCTTTGTTTTAGGCTTAGGCGCAGGAATAGCTTTAACAAAAATGCTCATGCCTAAAGTATACATATCCCCTATCTCATACGCAAATGTTGTTATTTTTGCTAATATGCTTGCGCTTTTGTCTGAAGTGCCGTAAAGTACCAGTAAGCGAAAGTTACATAAAACAAACATAAAACTCCAACAAAAAAACATATGTTGTGACTGATCGCTCTACGACATCCACCACAACAAAACATAACACTCCTTTACGGAGTGTTATTGTTATCTCGCTAGAATGCTTATTTGGCCTTAAAAGAGTTGTCTTGACGCCATTTGTCGATAGCTGCATGATTGCCGCTTAAAAGTACTTCAGGAACGCTCATATCCTTAAATTCTGCTGGTTTTGTATACTGAGGATACTCTAAGGTCTCACCATCACTAAAGCTTTCTATAGCAGCGCTCGTTACACCCCCAAGTACGCCTGGTATAAGTCGTACAATGCTATCGATTACAGTCATAGCAGGAAGCTCTCCACCCGTGAGGATATAGTCCCCTACACTTACCTGATCATCAACCACACTAAGGATACGCTCGTCATAGCCCTCGTAGCGACCGCAAATAAAAATGTATCCATTGTTACTATCCGACCAGTTCTGAGCCGTAGACTGCTTCCAGCGCTCTCCACGGGGTGTCATTAGGACTACTTTCGCATCCTTATCGTATTCCTTAGCACTTTCGACTGCTGCAAAGAGTGGCTCTGGCTTTAAGAGCATGCCATCACCACCACCATAAGGAGTATCATCAACCTGATGACGAGGACCAATCCCAAAATCACGTAAATTAACCATCTTAAACTCGATCAGTTTCTGATCTTGGGCTTTCCACATCATCGAGGTGTTAAGAACACCCTCAAACATTTCTGGAAATAACGTGATTACTTGTATTTTTCTCATCTCTGACAAGTGTACGGTAGATTGACTAGTTTGTCTATATATGTTCATATGTTATTTTGTTTTATACCACTAAAAAACCACCCTTTTCAGAGTGGTTTTTTACACATATAAGGCTCTCAACAATATATTGTTGCTCGCATGAGCTTTCTCGCAGTTCAAAGATGTGGTGGATGCTTTGGAACTATCAGTATTATATATCTAGGTCGTCGAGTTCCGCAAGCTCTTCTCGAGTCTTTTTAGAGTAATCACTAGCGTTATCCACACCCTCATCTGTTGAGTTCTTCACAGGGTCGTCAATTGGTTCATCTGATGATATTGTATAGTTTTCTCGTTGATCATCATTGTTTACTATCTTAAGGTTATAGCGTGCGTCATTCTTTGTACCAAGTGCGCGAAGGAGCGTACGTAGGCTCTGAGCTGTCACCCCTCTTTTACCAATCACTCGTCCAAGATCTTCAGGGTTAACCGTCAAGGTTAACAGAACACCCTTTTCATCGATAAGACGTTCTACAATAACGTCATCAGGATGGCCTACTAAAGATTTTACGATATATTCTACAAATTGCTGGTCTATCGTCGACATGGTACCCTCCGTATTCGTTCACACAACTAATATCGTAATTTTATTGTAGCACAAGCGGATTGGGATATTACCACACCTTACTTTCGTGGATTAAAAAATAGCCCGGTAATTCCGGGCTAAGTCTTATTCTTCTGTCTCAGCTTCTTCGGCTGGGGCTTCTGGGGTTTCGGTCGGCTCTTCTGTAACTTCAGGTGTTACATCTTCAACTACTTCTTCAATCGGTTCTTCGACAACTTCAGAAACTTCTTCCTTTGGTTGGTTTCTTCGAAGTTTTTCCGCATTACGGATAGTTTTCGTCTTTTGTTCTGCTTTTACTACCCATTTAGGTAATTTCACACCAGCGGTTGCAAGAAGTTTTACAACTCTTGGAGAAGGCTGTGCGCCATTATCTAGGTACTTTTGAGCTAGCTCAACCTGAATAGTAGCGTCTTTTGTGTGAGGGTTGTAACTACCAACATAAGCGACAACACGACCACTAGATGGATGACGTTGTGCCTCTTGTACGGCAAGGCGGTATGTTGCGTAGCCTTTACGACCAACGCGTTGCAATCGAATTGCTAGCATAAATTATATTTTCCTTTTACTAAAACTCTTAAATGATTTTATCGCTCGTTCGATAGTACACTGTTTTTGCCAAAACGTCAATCTGTTTTCGCCTGTTGTTCGTATGTTTTAAGTGCAGCTTGAGCGGCTTGCTGTTGGGCAACTTGTTTGCTCGGACCACTTCCTTTTCCCATCAATTTATCACCAACATATACCCCAAGAGTAAATATCTTGTCGTGGTCTGGACCAATTTCTTGAATGACCCTATATTGCGGAGTCTGGTTGTCCTGACGTTGTGACACTTCTTGGAGATGTGACTTAGCGTCCCTCCAACTCCCTGAAGCTAATATGCTATCTAGTTTAGAGGTAATGTGTTTATGAATAAAGAGAGCGGCATCGTCGTATCCACGTTCAAGATATATAGCACCAATAACAGCTTCAAAGGCATTCGCTAGTATCTGCTGACGAGCACGATCACTTCCCTGTTTTTCACCTCGGCTCATACGAACAAGTGGTTCATAGCCTAATTTATCGCCAGCCGCTCCAATACTTTCGGTGCGAACGAGAGCTGCACGCCAACTCGTAAGGATTCCTTCTTGTTCTTTGTAGTTATTAAAGAGAAAGTCAGTTACAACAAGCTCTAAAACCGCGTCTCCAAGGAATTCGAGTCGTTCATTATGTTCATTAACACTTTTCTTATGTTCATTTACATAGCTTCGGTGCGTAAGCGCCGTAATAAGAAGCTGAATATTAGTAAATTCAAAACCAAGTACATCGCGTGCAAACGTTTGGTATGGTTCTGTCTGCATTCCGGTCATTATAAATTCTCCTGTCGTATACGTTTCATCGCAAGCAGCATTAGTTTTCCAATATCTTCATATTCAATGGCGTCCAAAGCGTCGTGAAAGCTGAACCATTTGATACCATTCATCCAATCTTCTTTTTGGATAGCACTTGTATCACCCTTGGCTCGTACTAAATAGATTTGGGTTGTCATAAGAACAAGTTTGTCTATACGACGATAACGAAAGTGGATTTTACCAAGCCATCCAAGCACTTCTGTATCTTTAAGACCTGCTTCTTCACCAATCTCACGCTTGGCTGTCTCTTGGGCTGTCTCACCCTCTTCAATATGACCTTTTGGAATAGTCCAGCGGTCTTTTGAGTCTTGAATGAGAAGTATTTCAACCTTCTGATCCTTATCTCTTCTAAACACAATCCCACCTGCGGTCGGTTCGCGAACTATTTCCTGAATCGACTGTTTCTTGCGATTGAAGTATTTCTTGAATTTATCAAACTGTGGTGCTGCCATCAGCGGTTTCCTCTACAAGTGTTCGATATGCGGTACCAAGGACCCCATTAATAAACTTACTTGAATTATCGGAACCAAACGCTTTAGCGAGTTCTACTGCTTCGTTAATCGCGACCTTAGGCGGAACTATCTCTGCTTGGAAAAGTAATTCATATACTCCAATTCGAAGAATGTTTCGATCTATACGGGCGATTTGGTCAATTGGCCAATCTGGAGCAATAGGAGCAATCTTATCATCAAGGCCAGCCTGTTCTTTTAGTACTCCTTTTACGAGTGACTCAACAAACTTCTTATCGTCAATAGCAGCATCATAGCGTTCTAAGTTTCGACTTAAAATCTCATCAATATCAACAGTCGTGTCATTTGATTGAGTACGAAATTCGAATTCGTATAATGTTTGCAAAGCAACGATGCGGCCCAGGTGGCGATTAGATGCCATAACGCGTTAGTTCTTTCTTTTAATTATAGTTTTAAGGTGATGCTAATTTACTTGACGGCGTCTTTAACGACAGCTGTCTTAGTTGGCTTTGCTAACGCTTTGCCTGACTCTTTTCGAGTTGTGCGAGCTTTGACCGGTGAGGTCTTATTAACCCGTCGTGCTAATTCGAGACGAAGGTGACTTCGGCGCAAACCAGTCTTACGAGGGCTCGTTTGTTTCTTTGGTTGTCCCATGGAAAGAACTCCTTTTTAGGTAATTTACTAAAACTTAGCTCTATTGTAGCGGTTTACCCTTAATAACTCAAGCACAACCTCATATTTTGAGGCAGGCGCAACCACTAGCGATTTGAGATTGTCTCTTTTATAAATTCGATCGTTTCAACACTTGAAGCACCAGTAGTCATATCTTTAAAGTTGACCTTTTGTGCTTCGATTTCAGCATCTCCAATAACAAGAACATACGAAAAGCCCATACGATCTGCGAAGCGTAACTTCTTTTTTAGTGCATCTGGTTCGCTATAGAGCATTGTCGCGATACCGGCTTCACGTAGGCTACTAGCAACTGCTATCGCGTAGTTATTGTGCTTTGCTTCAATTGGCATAACAATCACATCGGCCGGACTCTGCCTACTCACATCAATAAGACCCGGGATCTCAAGAAGCTTCGAAAAGAGTCGAGACAAGCCAATCGAAATACCGACACCTGGAAGATTGGAATTTGTGAAATAGCCGGCAAGATCTTCATATCTACCGCCAGAACAGACACTTCCTACTTCTGGATAGTCATTAAGAGTAGTCTCGTAAACAGTACCCGTATAGTAATCGAGTCCTCTCGTAATCTTAAGATCAAGTACGAATCGTGATTCCGGAACGTTCATTGCTCGAAGTGTCTCAATAACAACTTTTAGTTTTTCAATACCGTCAGTAAACGACTGAGTATCAAATCCAAGGTCAGTTAGTTTAGCAAGTATTTCATCGTTTGTTCCACTGATCGAAATGAAATCGAGAATCTTAGTACGCTGCTGTTCATTAAGCCCAGACTTTTCTAGTTCGGCAATGAATTGATCGTGGGTAATCTTTTCGATCTTATCGATAGTATGAAGAATTTTAAGCGCCGTCGTTTCATCAAGTCCAAGTGTTGCAAAGAGGCCGTCAAAGAGAAGACGATTATTTATGCGGATAGTAAATTCACCAAATCCGAACTGGTTAAAGACATCGTTAATAACTGCTGGAAATTCAGCGTCAATAGTTGGGCTATTTGAACCGATAGTATCAATATCACATTGATAGAATTCGCGGTATCTTCCTTTTTGTTGACGTTCGGCGCGGTGAACTTTACCGATGTGATAACGCCTAAACGGAAAAACAAGATCGCTTTCATGTTCTGCTACGAATCGAGCAAGAGGAATTGTGAGGTCGTAACGAAGCGTAAGATCAGTGTTTGATCCTTCACGTTTGAAACTGTAAACTTGCTGTTCCGTCTCACCACCGCCCTTTGCAAGAAGTACTTCGGTAAGCTCTAGATCAGGTGTATCAATAGGGCTAAACCCATATTTTTCGTAGGTAGTCTTAATAATATCGAGAAGTCGATTGAATTCAATTTGCTGTCCTGGAAGAAGTTCGCCAAAACCTCCAGGTTTTCGTGGTTGTACTTTTGTCGTCATATGCTCTTACTATACAACAATGTTTACGAGACGACCTGGTATGTAAATTATTTTGATTGGCTCTTTATCGCCAACAAAACTTTGTACGTTCTCATGAGCGAGTGCTAGTTGTTTAATTGAGGTTTCATCACTCTCTTTGGCAACTTCTAATTTTGCTCGTAATTTACCGTTTACTTGAACAATGATCGTCACTGTTTCTTCAACTATAAGGCTATCATCCCACACTGGCCATGGTGAAAATTGAAGCAAATCTTTATTACCAAGTTGATGCCATAATTCCTCAGCTATATGGGGAGCAAATGGTGCAATAAGTTGCATTGCTGTCTGCAAGGCTTCGGACCATACTGCTTCTGAAAAGCCATCGACTTTAAACTTATATAGTTCATTAACATATTCCATTAATGCCGAGATAGCGGTGTTGAAGCTAAGTCGTCTGAAGTCGTTTGTTACACGTTTAATGGTTTTGTGCTGCAAACGACGAACAGCTTCGTCATTTTTAGTGACCGTCTTATCAGCTTCTTCAAACTCTTGAGTTAGTACCCAGAGACGATTCAAAAATCGATATACTCCAGCAATTCCCTTAGAACTCCACGTTGCATCAAGTTCAAGTGGGCCCATAAAGAGGACATAGGTACGAAGTGCATCAGCACCATAGCCTTGTTCTATAACATCAAGAGGATCAATGACATTACCTTTACTTTTACTCATCTTGCTACCATCCTCAGCATTGATATAGCCGTGATATACAAGTTTCGTAATAGGTTCTTTGAAATCAACCAATCCCATTTCCTTAAAAACATGTGTCCAGAAACGTACATACAAAAGGTGAGCTACCGCATGGTCGCCACCAACATAGTAGTCAACTGGTGACCAGTAGTTAACCGTCTTTGGATCCCATGCACGTTCGTTATTGTGAGGATCAGCATAACGAAGAAGATACCAACTACTGCAGGCATAGCCGTCCATAGTATCTGTCTCTCTTTTCGCAGGTTTGCCACATGTAGGACAGGTGGTATTAACCCAGTCCTCAACCCCAGCAAGTGCTGATTTACCATCGCCCTTTGGCGCATAATCTTTTACATCTGGGAGTATGACAGGCAATTGATCTTCTGGCACAGCAACCGCCCCATGTTCGTCACAGTGAATGATTGGAATTGGTGCACCCCAATAACGCTGACGACTAATAAGCCAGTCTCGCATTTTATAGGTTGTTTTTGCCCGCCCTAGCTTTTCTTGCTCAAGCCATGCAACAATTTCTTCACGAGCTTCACTTGTTGGTTTGCCACTAAATGAACCTGAGTTAACGAGAATACCTTCACCGTGGTAAATTTTCTTTTCGAAAAGCGTCTCGAAGAAATAGCGATGAATACCGTCATCGAGCTTAGCAGCGACTGTTGAAGATGGCTGCCATGTAACTGTGAACTTATTTTTTTCGCCCTCATCAAGGTTGGTGGGCTGCTTGGCGTCACTAACAAGTTCAAAGTACAAACCATGTGCATCAATTGAATAATTCTGGTTCTTAACATTTGAGTAGAAGTAACCATGTCCGACCATATCAGAACGAGAGACTAAGCGAACATCAGTATAGCCAGTTTCCTCAGCAATCTCACGAATAGCACAGTCGACTACGTTCTCATCATTATCGACACCGCCACCAATAAGCATATTACCGCCACTTCTATTTTGGCGCTGACCCCAATCTAGAACAATAACCTTGTCGGTCTTAGGATCGTGAACAATAACGTTCACGCCGACTTTATGTACTTCGTCTCCTTGAGATTCACCAAAAGAAGGCTCAACAACAGACATAATCGGAAGCCTATACTTTTCGGCAAAGGCAAAGTCCCTTTCATCGTGAGCTGGTACTCCCATAACGGCACCAGTACCATAGCCCGAAAGAACATAGTCAGCTACCCATACGGGTACTCGTTCTCCGTTTACTGGGTTGATGGCGTAGCTTCCTGTAAAAACGCCGGTCTTTTCTTTCGTATCGTTCATTCGATCAATTTCAGATTTCTTAATAGCCGTAGCTACGTAGTCATCTACTGCATCTTTAAATTCATTGGTAACAATTTTCTTAACTAATTCATGTTCCGGTGCAAGTACAACGAAGCTAGCCCCAAACAGTGTATCTGGGCGTGTTGAAAATACTGTAATAATATCTTCACTCGTATCGAGCTTGAATTCAATTTCAGCACCGACTGATTTTCCAATCCAATTTGTTTGTGCAGTTTTAATCTTTTGTGGCCATTCAAGATCAGGAATTTCATCGAGAAGTGCATCAGCATAGTTAGTGATTCGGAAGAACCACTGTTTCATTGATTTTTTCTCGACTAAACTACCACAGCGCCAACAATGGCCCGACTCTACCTGTTCGTTTGCAAGGACCGTCTTATCAACAGGGCACCACCATTGGAGACTTTCCTTTTGGTAGGCAAGATCTTTTTCAAATAGCTTTGTAAATATCCACTGCGTCCAGCGGTAATATTCTGGATCACTTGTATTAATCTCTCGAGACCAGTCAATACTTACACCCATTCGCTTAAACTGCTTTTTGAAGTTGGCTATATTTTCAGCGGTTACAACCGCTGGAGCTGTTCCTGTCTTGATAGCATAATTCTCGGCGGGGAGTCCAAACGTATCCCAGCCCATTGGATTAAGAACGTTCAATCCATGCTGACGGTTAAACCTGGCAATCGCGTCAACAATAGAATAACTAAAAGCATGTCCTGTATGCATGCCCGCACCACTCGGATAGGGAAACATGCCAGCAACATAGAGTTTTTGCTTTTTTGAATCAACAACAACTTCGTTTACTTTCTGTTCTTCCCAAGTCGTTTGCCACTTCGGTTCTATTTCTGAGGGATTGTAGCGCTTCATATCTTGCTCATTATAGCAAAGAGAGGGTGCTTATGACAGAGGTGTTAACTAACTATACTTCGAGGGATAAGAAGAAGTCGTTCTTTATTTTCATCCACTCCGCAGACTGACGAACCAGTTGTGATTCTTCTTCGGTTGAGTGAAGGATAATTTTAATGGCCTCCTCTAGATAGACAGATCCTTGTGAACCTTTGAATAGAATGACGCCTTCTGGTTCAATAATGCCATGTACAAAAGCTCCAGCCTCGAGTGCTGAAGTAAAACTTTTTACTTGGCACCCACGTTTTTTTGCGGCAGGAGCAAGATACTTTTCTGCATCAGCGCCAACCGTTACAACAAAATTTAATTCACTTGGATCACATAGCATTCCTAGCGCTTCATGCTCTACTTGTGAGCTTTCGCCTAATTCGTTCATACTTCCAAGAACTGCAATTTTTTGTGGAACAGAAAGGCTATACAGTGTTTTCAGAGCTGACTCAGCCGCAAGAGGACTTGAGTTATATGTATCATCGATAATAATCGTACTTTTAAGACCCCTAAGGACATTCATTCGCCCACTTACAGCACGAACCTTAAGAAGCCCTTTTTTTATCGCTTCTGCAGACATACCTAACTTAATACCGACAGCACCCGCTGCAATTGCTGGACGAAGATTGTGTTCCCCTAGTACCTTAATGGTTGCTTCAACCGGCTCCTCCCATTCAGGAACGACAAGAAGTCCGGTGTGTCCTTTTTCGATACTAAAGTCATTGTCAAGAAAATGATACTCTGCTGTTCCACTAGTCCCGTAGGTATTTATATGGTCATTAGTAAGATATTGGGCATATTTACCATCGATATCATCTCTATTGATCAATGCCTTTTTACTGAAATTAGCACTTGATAGCTCTTCTTTGGCGACATTATCCATTGTTTTAAAGAATTCCATATGCTCCGCAGATACGGCCGTAACGAAAGCTATGTCAGGCGTAAGATACGTGCTGAAGTGAGGGACTTGTCCGATGCGATCAGTCCCGAGTTCTTGAACAATAACATCCACATCCGTCGGATCCTTAATACGTTCTTTAGCCGCACTAAAAACCGTCAACCATTGGCGTAGGTTTCTAATGTTACTAGGAAAGTCGATCCCTAAAATAGCAAGTGGTGCACTCAGTTCGCTATTGTGATTTCCTTCATGGAGACGCACACGAAAACTTTCACTTAAGACTGTGGCTATGGCTATTTTTGTACTTGTTTTACCAACGCTTCCCGTTACAACAACAAGCTTCACTTCGGGGTGTTTCTTGAAGTACTTTCGAACATAACTTTCTAGTTTTGTTTGTATGAGTTTTTTAAACATATGTAGTAATAATATATGAGTTTACGATTAGAGACTAGTCGACTTTATATATGTCTTGAATAAGCGGAGCCGATTCATAAATATCCATCCAATATTCTAGATCTGCTTTATCATCTTCGTCGGCTTCTGTGATTTCAGTCCCAACAAACGCTCCGTTCTCATCGTAATGCATTCTTACTATCCATGTAGTGTCAAAAAACCAGAAATCGCCGGTCCATGGCCAATCGTCTCGATCCATCGCGCGTATCTCTTCGCCCGCTTCGCTATTTGTTTTGTAGGAAAGTAGTTCAAACTCTTCGTAGTTTGTTAAAGGATCCGAAATAAGTCGTAACCGCTTCATAGAGGCACCGCGTTCGACGGCAGCCTTAATTGTATCTGTCCATTCTTTGTTATACGTTGGATCGATATCGCCAGACTTTAAAAAACGACCGTACTGCTCTTGTTCGTCTGTGACTTCGTAGTGAGGCAATCCTTCTAAGCGGAAGGCTGATTTCTTAAATGTTTTAAATAGTGTAATAAAATCCATACATCTATTTTATCAAAGAATAAAAAGCTTTTACGTACTACAACGAATCAGAGTAGTAAAAAATTAAAATAACACTGAATATGTTATTAGTTCTAGTAGTGAACATTTGGTGGAGCTACAGGGACTCAAACCCTGGACCTCTTCCATGCCATGGAAGCACTCTAATCAACTGAGCTACAGCCCCGCGCCTGACTGACTATAGCAAAAACTCGCCTCTGATTCTAGAGACGAGCCTTGTCTGCTGTTGCGCGCCCACCCGGGGCACAATTGTGTTTGTGTTTGTGTTACTAGCGCAAAGGTTACCCCTTTGTTGCGCACCAGCGTTACGTATAGTATGCACATTTTTTTCTACAAACACAAGCATTTATGTAATGCTATACCACTTATACTAGTATTGTTTGTCATTTTATGCTTAAATGATGGTGTTCAGAAGCATACGCGTATTAAGGCAAAAGGCGGGCGCTTACTCTTAAGGTAAACTCTCTTCTTCGCAAACATCGCTAGAGCGGTCGATCTGACGATAAATTTAGAATCAGATAAGAAGAAAAGAGTACCATATTATGGCATCACAGAACCTATTCATCGGTAGCTTAGCATACGCTACTACTGACGACACACTAAAAGCTTTTTTTGAGCAAATTGGTGAAGTCGAAAGTGCACGAGTAATCACTGACCGCGACAGCGGTCGTTCAAAGGGCTTCGGCTTTGTTGAATACAAAGATGAAGCAAACAACCAAAAAGCTGTTGATCAGCTTGACGGTAAAGAACTTGATGGCCGCGCTATTAGCGTTGGTCTAGCACGTCCTAAGGAAGATCGACCTCGTCGTGACTTCGGTGGAAACGGCGGCGGTGGAAACGACCGTGGCGGTAACGGCGGCGGTTCATTCCGTCAACGTAGCTGGTAATTTACTAGTACCACAAAAAAATACCTCGCAACTCGCGAGGTATTTTTTTGTTTGCTATTCTTTAGTTTCCTGATGGAACTGCAACGGGAGTTGTATTTACCGTTGTTGTGGTTGTAGTAGAGGATGGCGTACTAGTGGTAACTGTTGCTCCATGGGAAAGAAGAAATGCTATACCGATTGCTGTAACAGCAAGAGCAATAAGCGTTACGATAGAACCAAGAATTATAGCAGCAAAAGCAAGTCCATTCTTTTGTCCTGCTTTTTTTGACTTTTTAAGTCCTATGATTCCAAGAATAATACCTGGAAATGCAAGTCCAATAAAGCAGAAGACGAAACCGACAATACCAATAACCTTACCCGGATTGTTTGCCTGAGGCGTCGTAGGGAAAGAACTAGGGACAGCAACTTGAGGAGTGTCTATAACTGGATCTGCTTCACTCACTAAAGGTGTTGGCTGAGCTACGGGATCAAGTGGAGCTGGACCAGTTGATGGTTCAATTTCAGGTGCTGGTGGTGGCACTATTGGTTCTGAGGGCATTGGTTCAACAGCAGGAGCTGATACGGTCGGCTCAAAAGCTGGTGCTGTAGATACTTCGACAGGAGGTGTTGGATCAAGACGTGGAGTAACCGATTCGAAGCTGCTAGGTTGTTGTTCAGGAGCTGGTACTGGGCTTGGGGATTCTTGTGTTGGATCCATACAATTCCTTATTTATTACGTATATGCTTTTTATTGTAGCATAAGGTAAAGAAGAGACTACGAAGTTGGTCGACTAGTGATAGTCGTGCCGTATGAGAGCTCCGCTGTATTAACAAACGTATCTTTGTCAGTGATAATAGCCTGAGGAATAAGCTGGTCTGATTTAGTTGTAATACTTTGAGTCCGCTTAACTGCCGTTCCTATCGCTAGAAACTCAATCATACCTCCACCGAGATCATAGATGTATGTTCGGACTCCTACTACATCATCGGCACCAATATCCGTAGCTTGTTGCTTTACTTTTCCTAAAGATTCTTCTCGAGCGCTGTATATAAGTTCTGTCATTTCACTAATTTCACCCTTAACAAGATTTTTAAGGCTCACCGATATTCCACCAAGAAAGCCTAGTGAATATACAGATGTCCCTAGGACAAGTTGTAAAGGAGTGTACCCAATACGAGCAAGTCCCCACATCTCTTCAGCAGTAAGATCACTTGTAATGACTTCATGAGATTGAACTGCTTCGTTTTGTATCTCGTGGCGAGAAGCCGTTCCTACCATCAGCATTTCTTGAATAGTTGTACCTTGAAATGGAAGGATATTTGTCTTAATACCGATAACTGCATTTGCTCCAACTGCTTTCGCATCGGCGATAATTCTTTCGAGTGCAAGGTTACGAGTAGTTGTGAAGATATCACTATATTGACGAACTTCACCTTTCACTAGTTGTTTGAACATCCCACCAATACCTCTCGCAAGCCCAATTGAATAGGCAACATTTCCCATAACAAAGGATATAGGCGTATAGCCGGCATCCATTTGACAATATAGTTCCTGACCATCCGCTGCGGTTGTAAATGTAGAAGTTGGAACACCTTCTTTCTGATGAATAGTTGAGGCAACAGAAAGGAACTCAATGTTACTCGCATGAAAAATAACTTCGCTCGATACACCCGTTGCTCCATGGCCATTACTTGCCCCCATCTCGTCCATAAGGCGATCCATAGCAAGTCGACGGCCTTCGGCAATTGTTTGTGTAATCGGCGTTACCTCGCCACCAATCATAGCCCTAAAGCCAGAGCTAAACGTTCCGATCAATCCCCTAGCATAGACACTATTCCCCACTAAAAGATTGCCTGGATGATAGCCAAGCATATCAACACAATATATTTCATTTCCCGACAGTCCTGTTACTACCGAACCTCGCAGATCAGTTGCAATATTTTCAACCATAACTACCTCCGTTTTATTACTCTTACTATAGCATGGTGACTATAGCGACGTAAGGTAACTTCTAAGGCCTTCTGTATCGCGAATTTTCTCATATGACTCTAGGTCTTTTTCTCGTGATAACTCAGCTCGAGTAAGGCTATCGTATCCTTCTGGTTCAAAGATTGAATCCCAACCATATCCCCCACTTCCCCGTGGGTGATCAGCTATTTTACCTTCTAACTTTCCAGTAAATATTCGGATTTCTTGACCGTCATAATAGCCGTAAACTGCCGTTGCATATGCGCTTCTATCCTCAAAGCCATCGAGCATACGACACAGTGATTCAAAACCATCTTTAGCCTCAACAAAGAACTTTATAAACGGACCAGGGAGTCCATCTAGTGCGTTGAAGCATAGTGAGGTATCCTCAACGAGAACTGGCTGTTTTAAAAGTTCGTATGCCTGTTTTACTTTATGAGTCACAACAACAACTGGATCAGCAGATTGTATTTCGTCGAGATCTAGTTTGTGGTGTTGTATAGGTAAGTGCAATAAATCGGCAAGATAATCTGCCTTGTTTTGATTGCCTGTTATAAATAATGGAAGTTTACTGCTCATTTCATAGTTTTCTAAATCGAGGCGTCTCAACCCTATCTACTTGAACGGTATCAATAAACATTGCATACGGTCGTACCCATAACGGCGCGACTGTCTCATATAAAGGTTTATACACGACCATTGGCTCGTTGGTTTCACTATGAAGAGCGACGCCAATCACTTCGTATTGTTTGCCTTTAAAGTGCTCGTATACACCTAGTTCTATCTCGGGTACATGTAACTCATCTTCTGGAACATAAATACTCATTCTATAAATCACCTTCTTCAATTAATGGATATATGTCAAAAGCAACCTCTTCATACGGATGCGCTTGCTTCATCGCTTGTATAACCTCTTTAGCATTATTACGATCGCACACAACTTCTATTCTTTCCTCTTCCACAACTTCTGCATTTCCTACATTGCCAATATGTGGATGAGCATTGTCAGATGGGGTGAACCTTCCTTTGCCGATAACACTGTAGCTACAAAAACTATATTCACCAATTACTCCAGCACCAGCACTCCCTAGCGCCAGTCGAATAGCATCGGCATTTTCAACTGGAGCAAAAGTGACTATCTTAATGTTACTCATCCTATCATCGCCTTAAATTCATCTTCATTAATAATCTGCGTGCCGTAATCTTGAGCTTTTTTACGTTTACTAGCTCCAGCATTTGCACCAACTACAAGATAGTCTGTATCTTTAGCGACGGCAGTCTGAAACGTTCCACCAAGACTTCTAATGGCGTCAGCGGCAACATCTCGCCCCATAGTATTTAAGGTTCCAGTAACAACAAAATTCTTGCCTTGTAATTTACCTGTCTTTTGCTCGAAAACAGGAGCGACGTGTAGGCTTTCAAACTTGTCGAGTAAAGTTTCGTTATCCGGATCCGCAAACCACGCTAAAATACTTTCTGCTACAACATCACCTACGCCGTCTATGGCAATGAGTTGGTCTAGTGTCGCATTTTTTAAGGCATCTAGTGACTTAAAGTTATTAACAAGATCAAGTGCAGTTTGCGTGCCGACATGTCGGATGCCAAGTCCATATACGAAACGTTCGAGTGGAGGCGTTTTCTTTGCCTTAATAGCTTCTACTAATTTTGAGGCAGATATAGCAGCGAAACGATCGAGCTTTAGAAGTTCTTCAACAGAAATACTATATATATCTGCAAGGTCATTAACCAGTCCTGCATCAACCAGCGCAACAACATTCTTTTCACCAAGCGTGTCTATATCAAGCGCTCCCCTACTCGCAAAGTGTTCGACTGATTTCTTAAGAAGAATTTCACTTGTGACACCTTTTACCCTATAGACGACTTCGCCTTCTGGACGATAAAACTCTAACTCTGGATATTGGAGTTTGAGAGCTTTCTCGAAGTCATAAACTTTAGAGGTTACTGGTCGCAGTTCTTTTACGATACTTTCAAGTTTTGGAATAATATCGCCAGCCTTAAAAATAACTGCTGTATCACCTATCCGTATATCGAGACGAGCAATCTCATCCGCATTATGAAGACTAGCGTGTTGAACAGTCGTGCCAGCTACGACAACTGGATTAAAGACCGCAACTGGCGTGGCTGCTCCCGTTCGTCCAATGCTAATAACAATATCTTTAACGATCGTCGTTGCCTGTTCGGCAGCGTATTTATAGGCAACAGCGGCACGTGGTTGCTTTCCGACAATTCCAAGTTCGTTAAACTTAGCTCGGTCATTAACTTTTACTACGAGCCCGTCTGTATTAAAAGGTAGATCATGACGCTTTTTATCCCAGGTATCAATAAAAGTCATCACCTGATCAAGCGACGTAAAGACGCTGGCCTGAGAATTACGAGTAATGCCAAGTGCACTGAGGGCTTCGTACGCATACATGTTCGTAGGAACTTCAGACGGCTCTCGACGAATAAGATCGTAAGCACGAAAATGAAGTGGTCGAGCAGCAACAAGCTTAGGGTCTAGTTGGCGTATTGTACCGGCGGCAAGATTTCGTGGATTAGCAAAGGTTGGCTTACCAGCTTCAATTTGCTTCTTATTGAGTGTCTCGAAATCCTTTTTTAGCATTACTATCTCACCACGAACTTCAGTTATACCTTTAGTAAGTGCTTCATAGCCTTTAGATACTCTTAGTTTAAGAGGGATATTTTTAATAGTACGGACATTAGAGGTTACATCTTCGCCGATAAAGCTATCGCCCCGTGTTATTGCCTGAGTAAGAATCCCGTCCTCATATATAAGAGCGCACGCAAGACCGTCCATTTTTAAATCTGCAAAAAATTCATGTTTTCGACCAGGAAGAAGTTTATCCATTCGAATGACCCATGCTTCGACATCAGCACGATCAAAAACATCATTGAGACTGAGCATACGTGAACTGTGTTGAATTTTTTTAAATCCACCAAGTAGTTCATTACCGACACGTTGAGTTGGACTATCTATAGTTATGAGTTCTGGATTACGTTCTTCTATGTCCTTTAGCTCATTAAATAAACTATCGTACACCGCATCACTTACAGAAGGAGTATCGTGTACATGATACTCATAACTATACGTATCAATTAAGTTACGTAGTTCTTCTATACGTCGTTTTAGATTAGGCTGGGGCTGCGTCATCAGAGACTACCTTTCTATAAAGAAGATACACGTATGACGAAACCCATACAACAGTCATTGAGCTAAGAATAAGTAAGAATAGTGGAATAGTTGGAAAATTTTGTATTGCAGGTAATGCGTTTTTAATTGACGTATCTATTAAAATAACCGGAATCATAACAATCGCCCAGAAAATAATAACAACGATTGCCATCCATAGTAAACGCATAAGAATACGAACACGACGCCCAACAACAATATCTCCTGCTGTCTTAATTGCCCTATAAGGGTACATGCCAGGAAGCGTCACGATAATCAGGGCAAATACTGTACTGGTTATCCAATAGAGCGACAGTATGATGAGTAGTCCAGCCGCGACACAGAATAGCAGCCCTTCTACTCCATTCGAAAGAAGTCCTGATTCTGAAGCTGCGCCAAAGCCAATAACCGCTATTGCTAAAGGAATAAGCTGTACGATCAAAAGCAAACTTACTAAAAATGTAGCTAAAATTGGAGATCCACTTGTATACAGTCCGTCACGTAGTTTTACTTTATGGCCAGCAAGAATATTTCTTAATAGCCAGACTGTAGATAGCCAAACCATTAATACTAAGATTGCTGTATACACTTGTTGGATCTGAGTAAGATTTTGAGAAAGGCTCGATGTAATAGTCGAGGCAAAAAGGAGACCCGCCGATCCAAGCGCACCGACATTGCCACTAAATATGCCGTTACTCGTAACCTTGAGTGTACTTGTGAGTGTAGTGTAGGTTGCCTGAGAGGCAGTACCCACAAGCAGTGCGCTCAGAACCGCATAAATAAGTACGAGCAGAAGGAAAATTCTTTTTTTACTCCAAAGAGTTTTTTGCACCTCAAACGTAAAAGCGAAGAATCCCGGCATCTGTAGGCTCCTGGCATAGTCACGTTTTCGAGTTCGTCTGAAGCTGCGATGTGGACGCCTTGATAATAAGTCATCGGTATTCTTCTTAATCGATACAAAAATATTTGATGGTTTTTCTTCAGGAACAACGATCGGAACGACAGTCTCTTTCTTTACTTTCTTCTTAGCTGGTGGTCTTCGCTTAGCCATAACAAATTAGAATGTTTTCTCACTAGATTGTAGGCGAGCAATACGATCTGGAAGTGGCGGGTGGGTACTGAATAGTCTATTAAAGATACCAGGCTTCAGCGGATCACTTATATATAAATGGGCTGAGGCTGTATTTTGTTTTTGCATAGGGCGTCCATATTGTTCTAGCTTCTTAAGTGCCGATATAAGACCTTCTGGATCACGAGTAGTTAAAGCTCCTGTGGCATCAGCTAAATATTCTCGCTGTCGGCTGACTGCTAGTTGAATAATGGTAGCGAGGATTGGCGCTAATATAAGTGCGATTATACCAATAACTAAAGTAATTGGTGACATATTTGAGTTATTGTTTCGTCGATCACCGCCAAAGATGAACATACGAATAACAATATCTGTTAGAAAGCCGATCGCACTCACGAGACCAAAAGCAATCATCCCAACCCGAATGTCATAATTTTGTACATGGCCCATTTCATGAGCCATGACAGACTCGAGTTCCCTGTCGTCCATAATATCGAGTAGCCCAGTCGTGGCCGCTACGACAGCATGCTTTGGATCACGACCAGTCGAAAATGCGTTTGGTGCAGGATCATCAATGATATATATCTTTGGTGTTTGAATCCCCACTGTAATAGCCAGGTTCTCAACAATTCGATATAAACGAGGATTATCTGCTTTTTCAATTTCCTGTGCGCCGCTCATACTAAGCATTGAACCGGTTGCAATAAAGTATTGAATAACTGCGTAGATAATAGCTCCGCCAATAACGTAGTATGTTATATCTATATCTCCGTAAAAGTAACTTACTATCCAACCTATAAGACTGATGATTATAACGAATACTACCATTACGAGAATAGTATTGCGTTTATTGGCAGCGATAGCTTTATACATAGAGGGGAACTTGAATCTTTAAATTAGAATTTCACTTCAACAGGATCAGCTACAGAAGCTGGATCTGCAACTTCGAAGAATTCCTTAGCTTTAAACCCAAGTCCACCAGCAAAGATGTTTGTTGGAAATACTTGAATTTTCGTATTGTAGTCACGAACACCAGTGTTATAGAATCTTCGTGAAGCTTGGATCTTGTCTTCTGTATCAACCAGCTCTGATTGGAGTTCAAGGAAGTTTTGGTTTGCCTTAAGATCTGGATATGCTTCAGAAACAGCAAATAAGCTTTTTAGAGCTCCCTGGAGCTGGTTGTCAGCAACAGCCGCATCTTTAGGACCTTGTGCGTTAATGCTATTCGCACGAGCTTCAGTAACGGCTTCAAATACGCCGCTTTCATGTGCCGCATAGCCCTTCACGCTGTTTACAAGATTTGGGATAAGATCTGCACGTCTTTTCAACTGAACAGTGATATCACTCCATGCCTCGTCGACACGGTTTTTTAATCTAACAAGTCCATTAAAGGTTGCCCATACAAAGATACCGAGAATGACGATTATTCCCACGATTATCCATATTGCAGTCATGATTTCTCCCCTTATTTGATTATTCTATTCCCTCTCATTATAGCAAAAACTCAGCATAAATGCTGAGTTAAAAAGCTATGTGGTGCGCAGAGCGGGACTTGAACCCGCACGACCGTAAGGCCAAGAGATTTTAAGTCTCTCGTGTCTACCAAATTCCACCATCCGCGCGTAAATTTTAAAATGTGTATGGAGGCACGTATGGGAGTTGCACCCATCTACGCGGTTTTGCAGACCGCTGCGTAACTGCTCCGCCAACGCGCCATTACCAAGATATTATAACAGAGCGATATCAGTCTTCTTAATATTATTTATCTCGATGTTTTTTACCTATACGAGGTTGTACAATGGGGCTTATGTCTATACTAAATAAGATCCTGAATGGAATTGTCCTGGCTGTTGCAATTGTTATTGCAATAATCGTCATTATTCATGCCCAAGGATTCAATGACAAGGTCGTCCTTCGTTTGCAAGCTGTCGCCTCGACGGCGAAAGCTGACGCAGCAAAAGCGGCTGCACTTAAGGCCGATAACACTACACTAAATACGCTTGTTAGTTCTTTCGCTCAACCGTACGGAACAAAAGTCGGCGTTGTTGTCACTAATCTCTCAGATGGAGCAAGCGCGAACGTTAATGGGAGCGAGGAATTTGTTAGCGCGAGTATTTACAAATTGTTTGTTGCCTACGATATTTATAAACATATCGATGCCGGAACTATCTCTTACAACCAAGTCCTCCAAACTCCTGACGATGAAGCCACCACCAATACAGTGAGTGGTTGTTTGAACCTTATGATTACTATCTCAGATAATGGATGTGGCGAAGCGCTTGGCGCTCTCGATGGGTGGCCAGCCCTAGACGCTCTATTAAAAGCAAATGGCTATAGTGGCACTAGGTTAAATAACTATACGCCGGATATGAGTGCGCTTACTGGAGATAAAATGACAAACGCTAACGATGTAGCTCTTCTTCTAACTCGGCTTTATAACGGAACTCTTGTATCATCAGCCTCAACGAATGCCTTCTTAACACTCCTTAAGGCCCAAACAATAAATGACCGTTTGCCACAAGGATTACCGGCCGGAACTGTTATTGCCCATAAGACAGGTGATTTGTACGGCTATCTTCATGATGCGGGCATAATCTATGGGTTAAAGAAGAATACTGTCGTAGTGCTACTAACAGGCAATTGGGATGAGCCACAGTCTGAGGGAATCCCGCTATTCAAGACCCTCTCTACAAACGTATGGTCATACATGCAAAATTAGCTCTCCCCTCCTTGCAATTACACCACCTCTCCCCTATAATCTTCTAGCGTACGCGGGTGTAGCTCAGTTGTTTAGAGCGCTTCCTTGCCAAGGAAGAGGTCGAGAGTTAGAGTCTCTTCACCCGCACCAATTTTCATTATTTGGCCCGTCAAGGGTCATTTTTTTTAGATCAATAAGCGCCTGAAAGGCGTTAGAGTAGTTATAAGTGAGCTTTTTATCCGTCAATTGCATGTTAGAGAGTATCACTCTTAGTAGCTTTTGCTGTAAGGCTTCAGTTGAGTTACTAAATAGTGTCGCAGCCCTTTGAGCCAAGTCAATTAAATACGAGCTAGTAATTTCTACCCTTTGATCGTCAGACGTTAGAGAGTTTAGCTTCGATTCAAGCTCATCTTGCTTTCCATTTATATCTGCGATTAATTCAGCATATAATTCTGGGGTGATGCCGCCGTCAAGCTTCTCATACGTTAACTGTTTGACGCGCTCCTTGTTCTTTTCGTATGCTCGTTGTGTCTCAGCGACAGTTGTATCAAAGAAAGTGCGTTGGTCATCATGACGAGCTTTAAGATTCTCTATAACAAGAGGAAGGTTCTCGCTAGGCAACTTTGGCCTGTCAACAGCCTCTTCAGCTGTTGACATTACTAAAGCCTGTGCCGTGTTATTGCGGCATCGATGTGAACACTTCATATAAACATTTCCACGCGAGGTGTAGGATGAGACGACGTGACCACAGAGTCCACATCTGACTATATCGTCAAAGGTATGCTCCAGACTGTCGTAGTGCGTCCTTTGAACGTAACGCTTGCTGCGTACATCCTGACACTGATTAAACAGTCGACGCGAAATAAGTGGCTCATACTTATGTTCATATAACTTCCCTTTATAAAGCATGCTTCCATAGTAAAACGGGTTACGAGTTATCTTTTCAATCAACGCTTTACTGATCCTAGCACCACGTTTTGTACGTAACCCTAACTCATTCATTCGTGCAGCAATTACGCCGTATGAAACCTCTTGAGCACGCATTTCGAATATCTTCACAATAAACGGTGCTCGATGCCTATCCACAACTATACCCTTGATGAGCTTCCCCTTGACCTCCTCTTGAGTGTTTAAGTAACCAAGTGTTGCTGCGCCAATCCATAATCCATCATTTACCATCTGATCGAATCGTCTCTTTACATTGTCTCTGATTGAACCTGAGTAGTAGGCTGCCAAGGACATTCCCATTTCAAGTTGAAACCATTCAATAGCCGAAGAGTTCTTATCGAGGCATAGATGGTCGTGCGGAAAATGTAGTTCTAAGTCACCACTACGAACTAGGTTTTTAATTGTCGACACGACTCTCTGAGACGAATCTCTTGTAAACCTGTCGATTTTATCAAATACTATTATCTGATACTGCTTATTTTTCTCGATATCATGTACAAGTTCTTCGAACTTCTTTCTATCGTCCTTGTATGCACTCTCATCAAACTGACGATAGTCATACTTCATTGCTTTCTCATTGGCATAGGCAACAAGTCTTAGCTTTTGTGCGGGTAGCGCTTTGCGCTGTTCTTTATCTGAAACTCGTGCTATTAAAATCGCTTTCATAACGTTCTCCTATAAAATTAACATTTAATGAACTTATTGTCTGGTCCTAAAACCACTGTTTAGAAAAACCTACACTGCTTGTACCTCCCTGGCAAGCAAATCCATTTGGATGAGTATATCGAAATATTCCGTATAGGAGACGATGTAGTCTTCAGGAATCGAGGGTATGTTCGTAGAACATGATGTTTCACTCATGGATTTCTTACCTAAATTATTGTTTACATTCGGTTAGCACAGAATGAAAATGCGGGTGTAATTAGCTTTTATGCTATCGCTTGTTCTGTCCTATTGTTGAGTATACGCAAGGGTGTATGAGACGATATAAAGTAGGAATCTCTCATACTTTCTCATATTTCACTACTGATAAAGCTTATTTAGCCTTATTCTTCCAGCACGAAAGATTAACATTTTTTGTATTCCAAGTCCGTATTTTGTTTTCTCGTTTAACCGCATACATGCATCATAAACAGCTCGTTTATTAGAGGTGTCATTTCCTGATTCTTCGATAATGTCATCTTCAAGTGCGAATGAATGTCTTTTTCTAAAGGTAATTTTACAGACAAAATATTCTAGCGAGTTTTCAGTCAGTTGTAATTTTTGTTCACCATGTCCATATTCTATGGTCGCATTCTTAGAATCGAAGGTGAGATATCGATTAAGTCTCTCTTTGACTCTTGGTCTAGTCAGGTTTTCTGGATCGTTATAACCCCTTGCATGTGAACTGATCCAATCGTATATACTGGGCTTAACGGTTATATAATAATCTGCATTCAGGTCTTCACGCCACTGGCTTAGCTCATACCAAGCCTCTGGATGTTTGTCTACGGTTATAAAATCATACTCTACCAATTCGTATATCCAAGCACGAAGAGTTGCTATGTTAATCCCTAGCCTCAAGTTTTCTTTAGTGGGGTTAATAGATACGTGCCTCTCGTTCTCTGGCTTTGCTATTACCTCGTAGAATTGAACCAGAAACTGGTAGTATCCATAATCCTCGTCAGTCATATATCAGTTTCCTCGTCTCATTCCTATTATTTTAACGCAGAAGCACGATAAATTCTCAATCTATAAACACGTATAACCGTACAAATTGATGCCACAAGCCTATATCTATCACTGAATATTAAACAAGATTTTTCTTGCGTTCTTTTGACTTGGTTATTCTTAGTATTAGGTCGCTCGTTAGATTGCGAGCAAAAATGGCTTTAGTGTTTGAAATGAAAAAATCGTTAAGATTTAGCTTGAGGTAGATATTGATATATACTTATGACATATCTACGTTTACAGAAGTTAATCACTTCTTTTGAAGTGAGTGTTTGTGCCTAAAAATGGGCAACCACTCAAACAGCTTGGTGCAAACCTTCTGTAGGCGTAGATAACCTTGTGGTTGTCCTTTTTTATATGACGACCCTTGTATAACAACAATAACAGGAGTCAGGGATATGGAAGATGTCACGCCTAAACCAATCAATCACAAACCAAAATCAATTGTAAGCTCCGAAGTAGTCAAGCCATTACCGAAGCCGAAGCCTCCCCTCAAGAGATCAGACTGGATCATCGCACTTAGTGTTCTCGTGTTCTTTATAGGTATCATCGTATTTATTATTGTCCTTATTGCAAACGCTGTCGCAAATGCGGCTCCCAGTATCGGACTGACAAGCGCTGAAGCCGCCACGCCTCAGACGGCTGCGACAAGTTACCTAGTAGCAGGAACGGCCTCGTCAGGCGCTATCGTTACTATTGACGGTCATCCTGTAAATCTCACTCAGGATGGAAGCTTCTCAGCTACTGTTCCTCTGCAGCAAGGAGACAATCAAGTCACTATCGTCGCAATGAAGCACAAGAAACAAACCAAAGCTCAGTTTGTGATTCATCGTTATACAACAGCTGAGCTAGCAGCCCAGCAGGCTGCTGCTGTGGCGGCTGCCCAAGCGGCTCAACAGGCGGCTGCGCAAGCCGCTGCACAAAAAGCCACACAAGAAGTTCAGGCTGCCGCGACTAAAGCTGCGCAGGCGAAGCAAGCTATTAAACAACAAGTCGCTACGTGGGATTCAAAGTACGGATACCTGATCACGAACCTCACTAATGACTTTACGAGCGTCGGCAATGCATCAGGTGACTCTAATGCCCTCCTGACAGCTTGTACGGCCGTCTTCGATGACGCTACTGAGGCTGAAGGAAAACCAGCTATTCCTGACACTCAGACAGAGCATGATTGGGCTACGGCACTCGATCTATACGTCAATGGTGCTCAAGATTGTCAATACGGACTTACTGACTCAAATAGTGATCAGATTAACAAGGCAACAGCAGAGTTCACTCAAGGCAATACCTCACTAGATGCCGCAACAACTGACATACAGAATTTATAGTTCCATTAAGCTTGAGGTATTATGTAATGTTATTTGCATTATGTAAAGCATTAGGCGTATTATTAACCTAAGATACCGAGCTTAGCTTGTGGAAACATTCTGGAAGAGGTTGCTAATACCTTATGGGGAAGTATGCGGGCCATTATTACTAATTAGCATCACGCCTATCGGACGGCGATAAGTTCCGACCATCGTTTCAGTGTTGAGATCTATCTCATACATAAAGAAGCACCTTAACAACTCGGCGTTCATATAACCTTAGCTTCATGCTTTGAGGTTGAGATCAACCATCTCGTACATCAGTACAAGTGATGACCTACAGAACAATACCCACATACACTGAAATGATGATAGTGATGTAACTTCCCCCGCCCCTTACACGGACGAAAAGGGGTTTATTTGTGTTAGTAAAATATTTAATCTTTTTCCCAAAAATGTCTGAATGGCTTATAGTTCTCATTTATCGATGTCAGACTATCGTACACGATCGTTGGTGTAGCTAATGGTGTAGTTATTAATGTACTTGCAGGATTAACCTCATTACCCGCTATGCCTACAGGGAGGTTCGTATAGTGCTTTTGAACACCATTACCTAAGCTAATGAAAGTACTTGGACTAGCTGTTAGAGATATTCCGCTAGCTGTAAGTTGTCCGCTTGCGAAACTTTCTCGTTTTGATTCGTCAACTGGCCCATATTCGATCAAAGTTGGATTTGATAGTACTAGTTTTGCACTAAGCTCCGTTGTCCATTTAAACTCAAATGTGACGCTATGGGTAACACGATCGGGGCTGGAGCTAAGTCCGACAAAACCCTTAGGTATATCGTACTCATATACTTGATTATAGGTAATATTTGTCGACCATCTTAATATGTGAGATTCGCCTTCTTTATCTCGACCTTCAAAGCTAGTATCACCTAACTTAAACGATGACTGTCCCCATTCGGGACTAGGCTGCACAATGGATGAACTATAAAGTAATGGAAGTATCGAGAGATCTGACGATGGTAATTTTTTTAAGTAATCCGTGGCGACAATAGCATTTGGAAAGCGCTTTATATAGAGATCTCTTATCTTTCTCTCGAGCTCACCTTTATAGAAGAAGGTGTTTGCGTCGTCACCATTAAAGAATAGCTTTGCGGCTTTTATAGCTAGAGTTTCACTAAGATCATTAATCTGTAGCTCAACATGACTTTGGAGTTGTTGAACTGTCTCAAACATATAAAATTGTATGGATTTAGGTATTAATTCTTGAAGGTATGTCTTGAAGTGCCCGTCCTGTGAAATGACAGCGATGGCATGTTGGGCGTCCTTCAGTTGTTGAAATTCCTGAAAAATTGTTTGAGCAATGAGGGCGTCTTTAATACCTTTGTCGCCTACTGGTTCGAATGGCTCAAGATGATTGACGGCACGTTTTATTAGGGAGGGGGTATCAATCTTGTCGTATGGAGTAGGAATAATTTTTAAGCCAAGTTTTCGTAGAAAGTCTGTTCCCATATGAGCGAGTTTAGTTGCGTCGGGCGTGGTCAGTGAGTGACCACTGATCTGCATCTTATCAAACTCTCTCTCAGCTTTATTAATATTTGCTATGTATGGCTGAGCTCTTACAGAGTAATGGTAAACCCATTCATCTTGCACAATCTCGGGTAAAAAGTAATTTATGCTAATGATTTTACCCTCATTCGACTCTAATAGTGCATCTTTTATTCCAAAGTTAAGAAGATCTTTTCCCTTTAATGCATTAGTGTCAAAAAAGACATTATACTGACTAATCTTATATGCCATGAGTTCATTATATATTTAGTAGTAACTATTTGTCGTTAGCGACACAAAGATAAGTATAAATAGCCCTATTAGACTTAATTATATAAAACTATATCATTTGAGATGTATACTTAAATTTAGTAGGAACTGACGTATTGAGGGAGAAGAAATGATTTGGATTATCATAGCAATTATCATAGTTGGATTCTTTATCATTCGAGCAATCAATAAAAACACAAACAATAATGCAATAATAGCTCAGCAACAATACTTAAATTCTCCAGAATATATAAACCAAAAGGAAGCATCACTTGAATACCTAAGCTATATTGAAGAAGAACAGAGCTTAAACAGCATGGTTATTGGTGCAAAGATTGGAAAAGCAATGGATTTAGCAGAACATCCATTAGATAAGAATTCGGTAAAAGACGGCGATGATCGTATAAAGCATTTTGAAAACAAACTGAAATCACTCACTGAAGCTTACTTGGATAGTATGAAAAAATACCCTAACTACCATCCTCTTTCGATAGAACTATCCTATAAGACTTTTGATAACTACTTTAATGAAGACGGCAGTTCATATGATAATTACTTAAGAAGGTCGAGAGAACTGAATGAGCTAGAAGCCAGACTTTCAGAGGTTAGCAAAGAGAACTATGATCCATATAAAGAAGCTCTCAGCATCGTAAAGAGCGAAGACAAAGCGTCACCATCGCTCCTACAGCGTCGCATGACTATAGGCTATGCTCGCGCCAAAAAATATATTGATAAGATGGAGAAAGATGGGATTATCACTAAAGAGGATGGTGCACGACCTAGAAAAATACTCCATCAAATATAGAGAACTCATGAAAAAAGAAATAAATTTAAATCGAGTCTTTTTTGCGAATTTAGACTTTAATCAAGCTGTCTTAGGTATAAAATTAATAAAATTTAAACCGTAAGGAGTGAAAACATATCCGCTTCCTCCTCCACCTATCATCGCATCCAAATTATAGGTTCGCATAATTCCTAGTTGTTCCATTTCCAAGAATAAGTCTGATAGGTCATTACTCTTTTGCTGAACCTCTTCCTGTCGATATTCTTCTATTGCTGCTTCAACGTGAGTAACATCTACAGTTGCTGGATAAACATCCCTAGTCCACTGACTAATATAGTTTGAAATCGGATCTGTTTTCTTGAGCTGTTCGATCCACCATTCTTTTGGCTTACCAATTGGTGGTGGTGGGTAGTTACCACTTTCATACTTACGCTCAATGGCAACGTCTCTCAAGGGGTAAATTTCTTTTTGTACAAAAACTAGATACTGTAAACCCTCTACCGATATCTTTGTTAAAGTATCGTTATATCTTTCTAGTGGAAAGTTTGGTTTGTTGGGGCTACCGCAAAAACTACTGAATATTTCTTTTGCAACCAGCTTCTTATCTTCAATCCGTAACTTAAAATATGTTTCTAACTGAATAAGAAATCCTTTCTTAAACTCTTCGGAATCAAAATCAATGCCTAGTTCCTCTTGATGATCCATCAAGTGTTTAGTGAAGTCATTGAGTTCCTCTTGATGATAAGCTATAACAGCTCCAAGACTAAAATAAGTAAACCAGAGTGAGGGTGCCGCTGATGGATACATCTTAGCTAAAGTCTCAACTATACCTACACTCTTATCATGGAGTTGAGCAGCAAGTGTTTTTGCCGCAATTACTATTGGCTTCTTTTTATATCCATCCATGACCTTATTTTAACAAAAAGTGCTTACTAGATTGAAAGAATGCGTTTAGGCCTTATATATTAATTATGTTGCAAATATAATTAACGGATACTCAGCCAAATTGATTAAGCTTAAAATGACGAGAAATCGTCATTTTTTGTTATTATTACGTTATGGACTCACTCTTATCGGTTTTATTTGGCAATAAGAAGCCAGCTACCTATATTTATAAAGCTCGGAATTCTGTGATGACAAAACGAGAAGATAGGTTTTATCGTTTCTTATGCAAAACTTTTGATCAAGAGTATTTAATTTTTCCACAAATGCACCTTGACTCTATAGTAAATTACAGTGGTGAGGAGAAGCATTCTTGGGGCGCATTCCAACACATTAATAGAAAATCCGTGGATTATGTGTTGTGTGACAAGCTTACTCTTCAGCCCATATGTGCTATTGAACTTGATGATTGGACTCACACTTGGAGAAAACGAATTCAAAGAGATATTGAAGTTGAGAGAATTTTAGCTGAAGCAAGGATGCCACTTATACGTATCAAAAATCCGGACAAGGTTGACTATGACAGATTCATTGAGTATGTCTCAAATGCAAAAGTTACACGTGTCTCGGACCAATCTTTCTGAAACACATCCACTACCCCCAGGGCTTAGGGATGAGCTTCGAACTTTGGGTGTAATAAGATATAGACACAATAGTAAAAACATTTATGAAAGTTTGATGAAAAGCCTCAGAGCTACAACTAACAAAAGCGCTGACAATCCCACTATAAAGGAAACTAGCTGCGTTCTAGCTGCTTTATTCGAACTCCGAGCAATATCAGACTTTCTATGAGTCTCGATGGTCTCGCGGAGTTTTACTAGATCATCATATGTTCGAGACTTATCATTAACAAGAATTGGAGCTTCCTCTTGCTTATGTTTAGAATTAGATTGCCAAAAGTCGATCATATTAAGATAGTTCTTTAGGCCTGCTAGAATCGACACAAATAGCGATACGGCGCCCAATCCAATTGTCAGCTTAAGCCAAAAATTCGATATACCATGTTGCTGAGTGAGTATAAAAGTTCCTAAAATTGCAACTGTAGCTGAACTTAGGGTCATTAGTTGATTACTAAGTTTAATGTCTATCTGGTTTGCATATTCGTTTAGCTTTGCAGTATCGAAATTAACCTCTTCTAAGGCCTTGGATTTATATTCGTGTATATAATCTTGTAATTCTTCTTTGGTTTTCATCTTAATTTATTGTCTGCTGAATAATGTTATTTAAATTATTAAATTGAGTAACAGAATCTTCACCTTTTTGTATGTAGTCATCCATATATAATGAATCTGCCGATATTACACATTTTGTTAACGCAATACCGACAGGAGAGTTATTGAGTTGGGTTAGTTCATCATTCTGATTTATATTTACACTTTTCGAAGCGTTTGTATAGTCAGTATACTGTTTACTACAGGCGGTTGACTGTTCGGAAGCCACATCACTACTATTATTGTCTAAGACCGCTTCAAATAAATTACTGTATTCTGTGTTTACTTTAGCCTGACTACTATTGAGGCTTAAAATAGTATTGTTTAAGTTCTTATTCGAATTATCTCTCTGGGTTATAACGGAAAGTTCATAAGCACATAGAATAATTGCCAATAATGCAATTATTGATGAAACAATAAATAAAGCTTTAAATAAACTGCTTCTTTTACTAATCTTTTTCATAACTTGAGGCATACGCTAATCATATTACCATTGAGGCGTAAGTCCAATAGTGGCTTGACTCAAGACTTAGCATTCATTTGGGTAATTTAGCAGCTCGTCTTAATCTAACTAGTCAAACAAATGCCCTGACAACTCAAATGTTTCGACTACATCGCGAAATACCATATCATCTTGTAATTCTTTAGATGCTGTTAGAACTGCGTCAATTGTTTGGCACCAAATATAGGCATCATGGACTCCACTAATATGGAGTCTTTTTTTGATTTAAGATTTATGAATTTAATTCGTAAATACGATATTCACAATTACTCAATGGCCTAGTACGTATATTACCTTCTAGAGTAAGTTTGTTAACGTATGCGTATAACGCAAAGTTTACTCCACTATGAGACACTATTAGAATCGTTTTATCTTCATATTGTCGCTTCGTAGTATCAATTGCACCATATACTCTTTCGAAAAAGTCCCTCAAAGATTCACCCTTTTCGGGAATGATATTTTTGTCGAAATCAAACAGGTCGTTCCATGTCTCAAGACTAACATGACCACCAATCTCACGTTCTCTCCATTCATTCGATATAATAGTATGTAAGGCACGACTTTTACTGACTATTTCAGCTGTTTGATATGCACGCTTGAGAGAAGAAGATATAATTGCATCGAAATGTATATCTTTCAATTGTTTTGCCAAACCATTCGCTTGCTGTACGCCTTGTGCATTTAATGGCTCGTCAACCTCGCCTGTATTTTTGTCGGGTATACTGTCTTCGTTTGCGTCAGTATCACCATGTCGTGCAAAATATATTATCATTAGGCTAATTATAGCATTCGTCATAAGCCCATTCGGCTTGCTTTACCTCCTGCACCCCACTTACTTACCTAACCAAATACTCTTTATAGGGGATATCTGAAATGCCATCGAGTTACTAACTACTGATTTCATGTAGCACTTCTTGTCTGTACTAAAATTTCGCTTCTTGAATCCTCAACCACTCCGACTGAGGATTTTTGTTTAGATAAGTTCTCTTCCTATAAATGTTATATTCATAGTATGAAGTTACTTATTTTAGGTGCCGGAGGAAGAACCGGGAGACTATTAGTAGATCAAGCGGTTACAGCTGGCCATGCCGTAACAGGCTTCGTTAGAAGTAAGCCCGACGAGGGTGACTTTCCTCCTGGTGTTGCAATAGTTGTTGGCGATGCACGTAACGAGACAGATTTGAAGAAAGCTCTAAAAGATCAAGAGGCAATCATTAGTACTTTGGGGTCTAGTAAGCCAGGTGATAGAGTCGTCGCGGCATCGACAGCTGCCCTTATTAATAGCGCAGAGATCATAGGAGTAAAACGAGTAATCGTTATGTCGAGCTTTCTTGTAACTCAAAACTTTCAACCACATCCGATTGTCAAATTTATACTTGGACTTATGAATACTATCGTTAAAGACATTAACTCGGGCGAGGAGTTACTTCGCCGCTCAAGCTTAGATTACACAATCGTCTACGCAACACGTCTTACAAATAATCCTTTTGGTCCACGCTATAAAATCGTGAGTGAGAGTGAAAAAATAGGAGCTTCTGACAAGATTAGCCGAGCAGATGCAGCGGATTTTTTGCTAAAACAGCTGTATGACAAAAGATACATACGTAAATCTGTCATCATTACCGACAAATAGTCTAGTAATATATCACTGAACCTTAGAATTTGTTTAGTTCGTTATTAATAGTTTACGTATTGTATTAACAAAGAGGGGTTTCTATGAGCAAAAAAAGTATTTTAATCATCGTTATTATAGTTGTCGTTATTGGACTAGGGGCTGGTGCATACGCATTATTCCATAAATCATCAACAGCTAGCCCTAAAACACCCTCAACAACTAGTAAAACCGTAAAAAGTGATAGTATCGTTCAGACAAAAACTACTTCAAACGTTGGCTCATACCTTGCTGATGAAAATGGCAACGCGCTCTATACTTACAGCAAAGACACTAGTGGTGTAAGTAATTGTAATGGTTCTTGTCTCCTAGGTTGGCCCGTATATACTCCTACTAGCTCATCTCAGACATTACCAACAAATGTAACCGTCATCACCCGATCAGACGGAACTAGCCAATATGCATATAAAGGTTTGCCCCTATACACATTCAGTGGCGACACAAGTGGGAATGTTAACGGAAATGGGCTTTCAGGGTTTGCAATCGCTAAGCCGTAATACTATTTGGTATTATTAGACGAATGAGAGTAATAACATCTGGACCAAAATATCTTGATATCGACGCCTACGCATGCGCGGTCGCCTACGCTGAACTTTTAAATTTGCTAGGTGAACCTGCTATCGCCTATAGTTCAGCGGTTCTTAATGAAAGTATTACGCCTACAATTCTTTCTTGGAATAGTGAGTTCTCAACAAGCTATGTGCCAAAATCTGAGGATACCTTTACTATCGTAGACGTATCGGAGCCTAAGTATCTTGATGCCGTAGTTGCTATTGATCGCGTAGATGAAGTTATTGACCATCATGTAGGTTTTGGAGACTTTTGGTCAGCAAAAAGACAGACTAAAGTCACTTTAGATTTTATTGGTGCAGCCGCTACGTTGATCTATGAGAAATGGATTCAAGCAGATAGATTTTTAGATATGAGTGAAACAAGTGCCCGATTGCTTCTCTCCGCAATTCTAGATAACACACTTAATTTCCAAGCTGCAATTACAAGTAATCGTGATCACGCTGCATATACTGCACTTCTGCCAGTCGCTAATCTACCCGAAGATTGGACATCAATCTATTTCAGTGAATGTCAGTCAAAGATAATGAGAGACATACAAATTGCACTTAAAAATGACACTAAAATGCAGACTTTTAAACAACTTGGTGGCGAAGAAATTGCTATAGGGCAATTAGTAATCTGGGATGCGAGAGAAATCGTAGACACCCGTATAGGTGAGCTTTCTTCAACTATGCATGATAAGAGTTCTTGGTGGTTTATTAATGTTGTAAGTATTTCTGAGGGAATTAGTTACTTTATTACTGATAATAATGCTATTAAAGAATGGGCCGAGAAGCTACTCAAGTTATCTTTTGTAGACGAAGTAGCAAAAGCAGATAGACTGTGGCTCCGTAAAGAAATCGTTAAAGAAGATTTAGATACAAAATAGACACTCCCTGTTCGGTCGTTTAGGTCTTTACTGTTATACTATGGATAAATCATGAAACAACATATCCAGACCGTAAAAACATACATTATTGAACGCAAAAAGAGATTCATTCTTATCGCCTGCATTATCGGCGCTTTAGTAATTGCCGGTCTCATTACTCTTGGTGTCTACGAGAGTACTCCAAAGATAATCTATAAACCTGCTGACGCCTGTAAGCTATTCACTCCTCTAAAAGCAGAAGATCTTCTCGGTAATAAGGTAATTGATCTCGGCACGAATAGCCCTGTTGTGTCAGGAAACCTAGCTACCAGTCAATGTAGTTATACTGATACTAATCCCATAGAGAATGACTTGATTGTCGCAGCAGTTGCTATTCGATCCGGTGTTAATAATGAAGGCGTTAAGCAAAATAATGCTGACTTCACTGCCGCTAAACCAACCACCGGTGTTCAAAATGTAAGTAATCTAGGCGATAGTGCATATTTTAACCAGTCACTTGGACAGCTAGATATTCTCAAGGGTCGTAACTGGTATATCTTAAGTTACGGTGTTGGCTCAACACCACAATCTAATACACTAGCTAATGACGTTACACTTGCTAATAAGATTTTGAATTAGACGAGTTATACCAACGAAGAATTTTTTAATGGATGAATCAAAAAGAATAAAACTAGGCCTCTTTAGGCCTATTTCGCTAGTGTTAAATATAAGGTATACTGAGTTTGATAACTATAAAAAAGTAACACAAACATGACAAAAGCCGATAGTAGATTGGTTAAATTTGAAAAAGGTATGCTCCGTAACTTTAAAGGGGCAGGCAAACATACTCTCGGCGTCTGTAAGGCAATTATCAACCGTAAAAGATATAGTCGGTTTCTTCGCATATTAGGTCCTGGGCTCGTAACAGGAGCGGCGGATGATGATCCATCCGGAATAGCAACGTATTCCCAAGCAGGTGCCAGTACAGGATTAGGCCTCCTTTGGATCTTCCCACTGATGTATCCCCTTCTTCTTGCCGTACAAGAGTCATGTGCTCGTATAGGCGCAATAACAGGCAAAGGTCTTGCGGCTGTTATTAAAGAAAACTATAGCAAGAAAATACTATATATATCTGTCTTTTTAGTTCTCATTGCCAATACTATTAATATTGGGGCTGACCTTGGAGCAATGGCAGCAACGACACAGCTTTTTATAAAAGCACCTTTTGGTTTGTTAGCCGTTTTTTATGCGCTCATAGTTGTTCTGCTCATTATATTTGTTAATTACAAGCAATACGCTAAAATCCTGAAATGGCTTGCAATCGCTTTACTAGCTTATCCTGCAACAGCTTTTTTAGTCGGTCAAAACTGGCCACACGTTATAGCAACAAGTTTCGCCCTTCCTACTCATCTTAATTCCACAATGATTTACATTATTGTTGGTATCTTAGGTACGACCATTTCTCCCTATCTCTTTTTCTGGGATACGTCCGAAGTCGTTGAAGAGGAAATTAAAAAACATAGTATTGTAAAGATTGGAACTGTACACAGAGCAACCAAGAGATTCCTCCATAATATGCGTCTTGATAATTTTGTTGGTATGACCTTAGCTAGCTTAACCGCCTGGTTTATCGTCATTGCCTGCGCCTCCACGCTATTTGCTCATGGCATAACTAATATTAATAGTGCCGCAGATGCAGCAAAAGCGTTAGAGCCTCTCGTTCATCAGTTCCCTAATTCTGGACTCATATCTAAGTTAATTTTCTCTATTGGTATTCTAGGACTAGGACTGCTTGCCGTACCAGTCCTTGCAGGATCGTCGTCATACGCACTCAGTGAAGTATTTGGCTGGAAAGAAGGATTGTATCGTAAATTCCGTAAAGCCAAAGGCTTCTATATTGTTATTATTCTCGCCACACTCGTAGGTTTACTGATGAATTTTGTAGGAATAGATCCGATTAAGGCACTCGTGTTTTCCGCTGTGTTTAATGGGATTGCTGCAGTTCCTCTTATTCTCATGGTTAATAAGGTAGGCAACAATAAGGCTATTATGGGTGAGTACAGAAATAGGCTTTTATCAAATGTACTTATAAAAATTACATTCGTCGTTATGCTCGTTGCGGTGCTAATACTCTTCTTTACAACAATCCAAAGTTGGATAGGGTAAGTACATTCCCCTATAGGTGTGTTGTTATTAGAATGAGTGTGATAACAAACCCAGTAAAAAGATTTAGCCAAATGAATCTTCTCCAAGCTTTATTTGTCGTTTCTGAATGAACATCTGAGACATTTGTATAACGTATAATATTTATGATATAAAGTAAACCAACTAGACCAACGATAAATACAGGGTAGCCCTGCTCAATCATGAGTATTGACGCTAGAAAATATAAAATTATAGAAAAACGCACCGTCCATCTGCCACCAAATACCGTTGCTATGGACTTAAGATTTCCTTTCCTGTCTGGAACAATATCCTGAACCGCTCCAAAAGCATGGCTTGCCATTCCCCATAGGAAGAAAGCAAGAACATACGGACCCACATTTGAGCTAAATCCATTTAAGGTTAGTCCGTATATGAGAGGCCCTACAAAATGGATACTACTCGTAATTGAATCTATTAAAGGCTTTTCTTTAAATCGTAATCTTTTAATTGAATAAGCAACCACAAGAAAGAGCACTATAGCAAGTATCGCTACGGATGCAAAATTTCCGATAATAACAAAATAGACAACAAATGGTATGTTTAACAAAAACGCTACTCTTAGTATGATTGGGTGAAACTTCTTTTGCTCTCGCATTCCTTCGATTCCGCCCTTACGAGGATTAAGAATATCAGAGTCGTAATCGAAGACATCATTTACTCCATACATTAATAAGTTGTACGGAATAAGAAAGTAGAAGGTCCCAACGATAAATAGTATGTTTGGCTTTCCTCCGCTTATAAGATACCCTGCGGCAAACGGATATGCGGTGTTTAACCAAGATATGGGTCGTGATACGAGAACAAGTTTTTTAATTGTTTGTAACATTACTTTAACTTGCCTTTTGATTTTTCCCAAACAAATGGAATAATAAGTGTTGCTAAGATTGGATATGCAAAATCCTCAACGGGTGCATAACCGATACGTATCCCAGATATCATACTCTGCGTGTAGGCAATGATATCGAGGTGAACGAGCATTGAATCAAATACAGCTGTCATAACGATAAGGCTTAAACAAACAACGACATAATATCTAATAGGTACTATACTTCTAAAACCAAGTGCTAACAGGACAGCACTGACAAAAAGGATATTTATTATTATATACGTGGCCATAGTTTACCAGCTCCTCGATATAGAATAAGAGTCACGTAACAAAGTAAGAACAGAAAAAATAGTTCTTCAATTGGTAACTGAGGCACGATAGATAACGGTAATTGGTAATTACTTTTTCCTTGTAAAAAAATACCAAAGCCTATTCCTAAACAGTCCCAGATTACAAATATTAAAAAACTAAACCCAAGCACGATAGCCGTGCGTTTTGCGTCATACCAGAAGGCTAGTTTATAGCGAAAGTCTAAAATTAATAAGCATATGATACTCACTACGAGACAGATAAGATAGGTAAAGTGAATCATTACGTTGGATCCTTTTGTAGGTTATTAATGTTATTGACCCTACCCCCCTTTTTGTCTCCTGCAAGTCTCTTATAAATAAGTTCCGCTCCAATAAGACACATTGGAAGTCCAATACCAGGTGTTGTATTGCCACCGACATAATATAAGTTCTTAACCTTTCTACTTACGTTCGGAGATCTAAAGAAGGCACTCTGCTTTAGTAGATGTGATTGACCAAGCATAGAAGATTGCCAAGCATAGAATTTTGTTGCAAAATCATCTGGACCAAACACTTCTTTGGTTATAATACGAGATTCTAGATCTACGCCTGTCACTTCTTTTATTTGATCAAGGTATCGTTTTTCTAACTCAGTTGTTTGTTTAGTCGAAAGCTTAATTCCGGATGGTAGAGGAATAAGTATGAAAATGTTCTCTTTCCCAAATGGCGCGACTTCTGGATCTATCCCACTTGTTTTTGATATGTAAATAGACGCTTTCTTCGGAAGTTCTTTGGTGAAATAAATAGCATCGAAGTTACTCTTCCAGTCATCCACAAATAAAAGTGTGTGATGTTCAAACTCAGGGATTTTTCCATCTACACCAAGATATAGTAGTAACGCACTTGGACCAGCCTCTCTTTTACTCCAATAGGATTCAGGGTAAGTTTGTTCAACTCTTTCAAGTAATGCAGTTTCAGTAAAATGAAGATCTGCGTTTGAAATTATAATATCGCCATAAACTTCTATATCATCAGCAAGTACTATACCTCTGGCCTTACTCGATTCCGTAAGTATTTTTTTAACCTGTGTATCAAAATGATAAGATACGCCTAATTTGTTACCTATCTTTAGGAGGCTTTCAATAATTGTATACATTCCGCCCTGCGGATAAAAAACACCTTCTTTAAAATCAAGAGCACTCATCAAACTATATATAGCCGGAGCTGTGAATGGTGAGGTTCCCAAAAACACCATTGGATATTCAAGAATTTGTTTTAGTCGTCGATCACGTACGTATCTAGAGACATAACGGTCTATCGAGGTCATTGCAAGTTGTAGCATTTTTATCCCATGTTTTAATACATCTCTTCTCAAAAAATCTCTTATATCTGTAAAGTTACTATATAGAAAATGCGACAGTGAAAGCTGATAAATAACATCACCTTTACCTACATATTCACGTAATTTATTACCAGCACCTTTTTCGATTGATTCGAAGGTGTCTGCATCCATATCGATTGAGCTGTGAATTGTAATAGGGTCTTGATGTTCGAAAAATACTTTATATGCTGGTTCAAGTTTTACAAGTTCAAGATGGTCATTGATATCCTCATCTACTAGATCATAGTAATGACGAAATACTTCTGGCATAAGATACCAAGATGGTCCTGTATCAAATGTAAAACCATCTTGTTTTAATTTGCCAGCCCGACCTCCTGCCTCACTATCTTTCTCATAAAGATGAACCTCGTAGCCAGCTTTTGCAAGAAGATTGGCAGTCGATAAACCACCAATCCCGGCTCCAATGATGATTACTTTCTTTTTCACTACTTTATAATCTCTATTATTAAGGTAGTTATCAAAAGGGATAATTTTGTACTGTTTGCTATCCGAATTCTTCTTCGTTTGATTATCTCAACAGGTGTGCGTTCGAGCTTTTTTAATAGATACTTGTAATAGTTATAGCTAACGGAAACGGCTGTACGACTAGACTTAGGGAGTTCATTCAGTGCAACTTTTGCATTATAAAAATTTTTCTGTATATCCTCAATGATTTCTTTTTTTGAGTTGTCGTCGAATGACTCGTACGTATAATTAGGGAAATAAACTCTATGAAGTTTATTATAATCATTCGATAGATCACGAAGAAAATTCACCTTTTGATAAGCGGCACCTAAACTTCTAGCACCAGACTCGAGTTTCTTATATAGTGCTGTGTCAGTGTCACAAAAAACCGCGAGACACATAAGTCCTACAACTTCTGCAGATCCATAAATATACTTCTTGTACATTTTTTCTGTAAACTTTTTTGGTTCAAGGTCCATTTTCATACTTTCAAAGAAAGCTTTTATAAGCTTTTGATCGATAACGTAAGTGTTTACGGTATGAGCAAAAGCATGGACGATAGGGTTAGTACTATACCTTGTGCGTATCGCTTCGTATACATCACTTTCAAGTACTTTTAGGCGCGACGAAGACAAATGGTCGCTGTATGTATCAACAACTTCATCGGCTATTCGAACTAGAGCATATATTGCATATATATGCTTACGTATATTAGAAGAAAATAAGCGACTACTTGTTGAAAAAGAAGTAGAATAGCGTTTCGTTAAAAGTTCACCTATTTTGTAAGACGTTGAAGTATAGATGTCCATTATTTATCTCGTAGTATCGCCATTGTTATCAGGTTATCTAATACGTCTTGGTGTTCCTGTGTTAAATTAATATTAACAAGAGTCTCCTTTGCCTTTTCTACATACACATCGATAGCATTTTCTACTGCCTTTTTGGCATATGATTCAACAAGGAGATCTTTTAAAATTTGAACTTGTGGTATTGTCATTGAATGCACACCAAAATATGCATAAAATTGTTCTATTTGTTTTTTATTACCAAGTATAAGAAATTGTTCTATAAGAAAAGTCTTTTTACCTTCACGAAGGTCGCTTGTTGAAGATTTACCCGTATTCTTTTCATCACCAAATACACCAATAAGATCGTCTTTTATCTGGTATGCAATTCCGAGATATTCGGCGAAAAGAGATAACTGAAGTTGATCGTTAATAGGTGCATTTGCGAGAAGTGCTCCGGTCATAAGGGGACCGATAAACGTGTAGCTCGCTGTTTTGTAGTAAGCAATCGTTTTGGCATCGATTTCACCTATTGGACGAAAAACGGATTCCGTATCTAGAAGCTCACCCCCGGCAACCTCAAATATGCTTTTACCAAATAGTCGCTGTACGGCGAGAATCTTTCGGGCTGAAATAGGCGTTGATCCAATGAGTTGATAAGTCGCTGATATTAAAAGATCACCGGCAAGGAGTGCCACGCTCTGTGCATAATGTCTTAAATCATCATTATTGAGAACTTGGTTCGCGTACAACTTCTCATACGTTCCTGTTATATTATCTACACCATAGCGAGTAGTATCTCGATCAATAATGTCATCGTGAATAAGCATACTAAGATGAAGCAGTTCTTGGGCTGCTGCAATCGGAAGGATGTTTTCAACGTTGGTTCCCCCGAAAGCCTCATATACCATAATAGTCATTTGCGATCTCATTCTTTTCCCGCCAGCACTCATGAGTCTATAGAGCTCTTTCCATAATGATTCGTAGTGTTTATCTATCAGTGATGCCTTGGCTATGTTTTCCTTAAGAAAGTCATCAATAACTCGATTTACTTCAAGCTTATAATTTGTTTTGATTGGAGAATTTTTTATTGCCATATTACACCTACGTTATAGCTTTTTAAGAAAGGCTTTATGAGCACATGTGATGTAACTATTGTACTCTACTTATCTTCACCTTCTATTGATAAATGCGGGATAATCTTATTAAGCCACTTAGGAAGCCACCATGCGCTATTTCCGAGCAATGTCATAACCGCAGGAACGATCGACATACGAACAATGAAAGCATCAAGAAAGACTCCAAAAGCAAGTCCAAATCCAATCGTTTGAATAGTTTGATCATGATTTGTTATAAACCCTGCAAAAACACTTATCATGATGATTGCTGCAGCGGTCACGACCTTACTTCCAATACTAAAGCCGGTCACGACAGCAAGTTTTGCATCTTTCGTGTGTGTATGTACTTCGTGCATGCTTGAAACAAGGAAGAACTCGTAATCCATACCCAGTCCAAGCAGAACTCCAATTGCAATAATAGGCACGAAACTTACAATCG
>Ga0302185_10000266_pt1 | contig 41296 bp, 29 predicted proteins | sample II_Bog_E1_1_FD_200231 | JGI IMG/M metagenome (GOLD analysis project Ga0302185, IMG submission 200231) | Peat permafrost microbial communities from Stordalen Mire near Abisko, Sweden - II_Bog_E1_2 | ecosystem: Environmental > Terrestrial > Soil > Wetlands > Peat | place: Sweden: Abisko... | reverse complement strand
AATCTTGCCCTATCACAAACTCACTTCTGAATTTTATGAGATTGTTCACCATTCAATTTTTAGGGGCGTTCACGAGCCCTTCGGGGTTGCTTCGCAAAGCCCCGCAATGACGAATGGTCATAACTCATCACTTATAACTTATAACTCTTTTCTACAGTCAATGACTTTTTAAGAAACCACTTTTTAGTGCAGTAACTTTGTAATACAGTCGACAGTTATCAGTGGTCAGTTATCAATAAAATAATCTAAATGAGACAAATATTTCAAGGATATTATGGGTTATATTTTCTATTGCTCTATTGCTTAGCATTGCAAAATGCAATAACTAAATTTATAATAAACTTATATTCAGTGTATTACAAAACGATAAAATTTAAAAATCATTGCATTTCCATTGCTAATTCATTGCAAAACCCATTGCTATTCCATTGCTTTTCATTAGAAATGAAAGGGAAGAGATTGCTTCGTTCCTCGCAATGACGAGACTTTTAGTGCTTCTGGTAAATTGACTGCGGATGAAAATACTTTGTAATAAGATATGAAAAAGAGGCGACAATCATTAAAGGGACAAGAAGTGTATAGCCACCTGTAGCTTCGGCAATTAAAAATATGGCAGTAAGGGGAGTGTGCATTACGCCGCTCATCAATCCGGCCATGGCAACGGCAATAAAGTTAGGCTCGTTCAATTTATCGAGCCCCATTATTCTACTCAGGTTAAAATGATTAACACTGTACACATAAAAAAAACCAACTACAGAACCCATAAAGAGGGCGGGTGCAAAAAACCCTCCATTGCCGCCCGAGCTAAGCGTAATTTGCGCAGCAAATACTTTGAGCAAAAGTATGGCAACGGTTATAAAAAGCAACGCGAATTCGCTGTTGTGAAACTTGAAAAGCAGGCTGCTGTCAAACAACCGGGTATAATCGGAATTGAGAAGCATTTGCACGGTATGGTAGCCTTCTCCATAAAGAGGCGGCAACAAAAAAACGATTCCACCCAAAGCCACCCCGCCTATCAATGCTTTTTTATACGGGTTTTTTATTCCCTCAAAAATATTAGCCGAATAAGTAATGCCTTTCAGCACATAGAGCGAGTAAAAACCGGTGATGATACTTAAGACCAGGTAAAAAGGCAGGGCTTTGATATCCCATCCTTGTGTGAAAATATAGAATATCTGTCCGCCGTGATAAAGAACCTGGGAGATAACCGATGCCACAGCCGAAGCAATAAGTAAAGGCACGAAATGAACAGTTGAGAATTTTTTTAATAACACTTCAATGGAAAACAGAACACCTGCAATAGGGGCGCCAAAAATGGCCGAAATACCGGCAGATGCCCCGCAGGCTAATAGCAAAATCCGTTCTTCATCTGTCAATTTAAATAAGCTGGCAATATTGGAACCGAAGGCTGCACCCGTAACTACAATGGGAGCCTCCAATCCCATGGAACCGCCCAACCCTACCGTGAGGGATGAAGTAATCATATGGGAATACATCTTGTCTTTCTCCATGTATCCGCCTTTATTATCTATGTTTTCAATTACATTGCTTATGCCCCGTCCCAGCTTACCTTTCCGGAAAATCCAGACGTACGTAGTAGCCAGTAAAATTCCGATTACGGGAGAAATAAGAAGAACGAAGTTTCCGCTTCTTTCATATACCTGCAGCAATGATTCCAACTCTGCAGTTGCCTGTTTAAGAGCTACTGCTGCAAGGCCCGCAACTACTCCTACTAGCACGCATAGCACAAGGAAAAAATTATTCGGACTTAATTTTAATTTGAGTCTCCACTGGGAGATCTTTTGCATTACACCACCAACCTTCATAGTACAAAAGTATGTATTATTGAGTTTCAACAACATTTTTCGCCGGGTATTAAAAGTAATAAGCCCCCTTCCGATTGCTCGGAAAGAGGCCATACTCTAACACACACAAATGAAAACTTCTTTATTTATTGGTCTTTACGCTATCCGAAGGGATAAAATCCATAGAAACGGAGTTTACACAATAGCGCGTATTCTTGCTGGTCATATGTTCCCCGGTAAATACGTGCCCCAAATGGGCCTTGCAACGGGCGCATTCTATTTCGGTACGTTCACCGTCTGCATCAGGAATGCGCAATATAGCTCCCGGAATAGCATCGTCAAAGCTGGGCCAGCCGCATTCCGAAGGAAATTTATCACTCGATGTGAACAGCGGGGTTCCGCAGCGCCTGCAGGTATAAATGCCTTTAACAGTATAGTTCGTATATTTTCCGGTAAATGGTCGTTCAGTTCCTTTGTTAACAATAACATAAGCTTCCTCGGGGGTCAGCTTCCTCCAGTGGGTACTATCTGTCTGGGTTTGATTTTGCGTGTTATCCATAGTTTTTGAATTTTGTTGCGAACATGCCTGTAAAGAGCAAGTCAACAATGTTAATACTACCAGTTTTCCATTCATAACGTTATAATTTAAACAATTTACGACAATAATACGCAACATGGTTTTCAAATCCATTTATTAATGAACGGATTTAAGTTTCTTTAACATTTGGATTTACTGCCCGAGAATTATTTTTTCGAGTGCTTCCACCCACTCATCGTTGTCATTGAGGCTTTCTGCCAGGTGCAAGGTATCGCCACCGTGTTCCTTGAATAATTTTGCATACTCTACTTTTACCTCGTAGATCGTTTCTAAACAATCGGCCACAAAAGCAGGAGAAAAAACGAGCATTTTCTTAATTCCGGATTTAGCTTTTTCTATAATGGTTTTATCGGTGTATGGTTTTATCCAGGGATCTTTGCCAAGCCTAGACTGGAAGGAGGTGCTGTATGTTCCTTTCTTTAGTTCGAGTGCATCAGCCAGTAAGCGCGTGGTGTGAAAGCAGGAGGCTCTGTAACAAAAATAGTTTTTGGAGGAAAGCGTATCACAACAAGTTCCAAGATTGCAATTCATGTTCTTTTCCTTAGAAGCTGTAAGTATGTGTCGTTCCGGTAAGCCGTGATAACTGAATAAAAAATAATCATACTCATCCAACCTGTTTTTGCGTTTCCAGATTTTTGCAAAAGCCTCAATAAATAAAGGGTTATCGTAAAATGGACCTGTGAAAACAAAAGGAGGAATTACGTCCCGTTTTCGCAAAAGCTCTATTACCTTATCAACTGATGAAGAGGTAGCTGAAGCTGAATATTGAGGGTATAGAGGAACGATGATAATCTTTCCCATGCCATCTGTATCCAATAGTTTATTCAGTGCTTCGGAGACAGGAGGCTGTTGATAACGCATACCGAGTTCCACCACAAAATTAGGACCCATTTTTTGCTGTAATTTTGTCTTTAGTTCTTGGCTATGGACAAGGAGTGGGGAACCTTCCTTAGTCCATATTTCCTTATATTGTTTTGCTGATTTGGGCGCCCGAAATGGCGCTATTATACACTTCACCAGCAATTGTCTTTGCAGCCAGGGAATATCAATTACTCTCGGGTCACACAAAAACTCCCTTAGGTATTTTCGCACATAAGTTGTTTCAGGGCTTAGCGGTGTGCCAAGATTTAAAAGAAGGATGCCGGTTTTTTGGGGTATACTCATATTGTAAGATGCAAAACTACAATTAAGAAGAGATATAAACTATAAAAGATTTTATTCTATAATTTATGCGAAATACTTAGCTTTGGGGAAATTAAACTTTCATTAGTTATCAAAATTTAAATCTTCCCTTTCTCTGCATTTAACAGGTATTATAAATATGGCAAATTCTACTGCGTTATTTGATTCTGATGAAAGCCTTGCCGATGCTCTTCTAAATAGCAATGAAGAGGCACTTAATGTGATTTATGACAGATACTCCCCTATATTATTCCATGCATTAAAAAATGTGATGGAAGACACCCATCTAGCTGAAGAAGCTCTACCTCTGTGTTTTATTAGTATTTGGCAGAACAAACATACCTATAATCCTTCCAATGAAAGGCTATTTTTATGGCTATTCCAAATGGCCATGAACATAGCTGTGAATATCCTTGAAAAAAAATCAGGAAATAAACCAATCCAAACTAACAGTACATACGTAAATAGTTATACTTCAACAAATAAAGACTGGGGAAATGCTACGCTAATTATGGAGCTCCTTCTATTTGGATATATTTCGGAAGAAGAGGCTGCGAAAAAAATGGAGATAACAATAGTAGAATTGCGACAAATGCTGCGAAAAGAAGTAAAACAATTAAGAGGAAAGTAAGCAGAATGGAAAATGTGGAATCATTTATAGAGTCCGGTATTCTTGAAATATATGTTTTAGGAATGGCTTCTGCTGAAGAAATAAATCAAGTAGAAGAAATGGCTTCTCTGTACAAGGAGGTAAATAAAAAGATTCAGGAAATATCCGCAACATTGAAAGTATATGCTGAGATTCATTCAAGTATGCCTAATGCTACTATAAAGCCAATGATATTGGCCTCTGTTGATTATATGGAAAGGCTAAGGAATGGCGAACAACCCACGTTCCCGCCAATTCTTACTAATAATTCAACTGTAAAGGATTATGGAGAATGGCTAAACCGGAGCGATATACAGCTGCCTGACAATTTCAATCAGATATATGTAAAACTTATCGGGTACACACCTGAAGTCACCACAGGCATTGTATGGATAAAAAGTGAAACCCCATACGAAGTGCATACAGATGAACACGAAAAATTTCTGATATTGGAAGGAACTTGTGACATTAACATTGACGGAAAAGTTCAAAGCCTTGTTCCAGGTGATTACCTTAGTATCCCACTGCATGCAGGACATACAGTAAAAGTAACATCGTCAATTCCATGCAAAGTGATTTTACAGAGGGTAGCTGCGTAAAAATCTATTTAGACTTTCTAAAAGCTTGGTCTAAATCTTCTAAAATATCTTCAATATGTTCGAGTCCCGCCGATATTCTTATCAGTCCTGGTAATATGCCGGAAGCTATTCGTTGTTCCTCGGTAAGCTTGGCATGTGTAGTTGATGCTGGATGAGAAATAATAGTGCGGGTATCGCCAAGGTTGGCTGTGAGAGATGCCATTTCAACTGCATCAAGAAATTTTTTTCCGCGTTTTAATCCTCCTTTAATAATGAATGAAACCATTCCTCCACCTAATTTCATTTGCTTTTTTGCAACCTTATACTTAGGATGTGATGGTAAAAACGGATATTTTACAGATTCGACATCCTTATGTTTTTCCAAATATTGAGCGACTTTCAGTGCATTCGCGGAATGCTTTTCCATTCTTAAAGTAAGCGTTTCCATACTCTTAGAAAGCACCCAGGCGTTAAAGGGAGATAAAGAAGCGCCGGTTTGCCTTAAAAACGCTTTTATATCAACCATTAAATCTTTTCTGCCAACCGTAACACCACCAAGCACCCTGCCTTGACCGTCAATATATTTTGTTGCAGAATGAATTACCAGATCAGCGCCATATTTTATTGGTTGCTGCAAAATTGGGGTTGCAAAACAATTGTCTACCACCAGAATACATTTATGCTTTTTAGAAAGTTTACCCAACCACACCAGATCAATAATATCCAATGCAGGATTGGAAGGGGTTTCAACAAATATCATTTTGGTGTTAGGATGAAAATATCTTTCCCATTCATTAGTTTTTTGAATATCCACGTAAGTATGTCCAATACCCCAACGCGCTAATTGCTTTTCAAGAACAGTATGCGTGGAACCGAACACTGAATCGCAGCATATGATATGATCGCCGGTTTTCAGTAAAGCGGCAAAAGTTGCAAACACAGCAGCCATTCCGGAAGCAAAAGCCACACCTGATTCCGCACCTTCAAGCAGACAAATTTTATCGGTAAATTCAGAAATGTTAGGATTTGAAAAACGGGTATAAATATTACCTTCTACTTCGTCTGAAAACATGGCACGCATAATTTCGGCATTATCAAAAACAAAACTGGAAGTAAGATATAGAGGAACAGAATGTTCTTTGAATTTTGTTCTTTCTGCCTGTGTCCGTATTGCGATTGTTTCAGGATGTTTTTTGCGAGCCATTTTAATTTATTTAAGAAAACGTTGAATAATTTCAGTGAGTTTGGAAACTTCGATAAGAAAGCCGTCATGCCCGTATAAAGAATTTATTTCTTCGTATTTGCCTCCATTTACATTTTGCGCAATTAATTGGGATTCGGATACAGGAAAAAGCAAATCGGAATTTATTCCGACAGTAAGAACTTGCGCTTTTATAAGTGAAAGAGCTTTCGCTACTCCGCCTCTATTTCGTCCTATATTATGAGAATCCATTGTTTTAGAAAGCCCCCAGTATGAATAGGCATTGAAATTACGTTTTGCAAGTTTCTCACCCTGGTGGCGCTGGTAGGAAGAAGCTTTAAAGTCATCCACTTTATTGTCGGATTCTTCATTTTGAGATTCCTGGTAGGTTTGGTAGTTCCTATAACTTAATAATGCAATACTGCGGGCTACTTTTAATCCTTCCATACCTGCATTGGCTGCAGACTGCTCCCAAGTGGGATCGGCTGCAATAGCAAGGCGCTGGCTTTCACGGAATGCTATTCCCCAGGGAGAACTTCTGGCGTTGGATGCTATCATTATCAGGTGTTTTATCACATCCGGACAGAGAATGGACCACTCCAATGCCTGCTGTCCGCCTAGCGAACCGCCAATAACAGCGTATATATTTTCAATTCCTAAATGGCTTCTTAGTAAATCTAGGGTACCAACAACATCGCGAACAGTTAAAAAGGGAAAGCTATGATAAAACGGCTTCCCCGTTTCCGGGTTTATTGAAAGCGGCCCGGTAGAACCATAGCATGAACCGGGAATATTGGCGCAAACAATAAAATACTTTTCAGGATCAAAAAGTTTTCCTTTCCCAATTAAGCCCGGCCACCAGTTTTCCACATCAGAATTTGCGGTTAGGGCATGGCAAATCCAAATAACATTATCTTTTGCATTGTTGAGAGTGCCATACGTATGATAGGCAAGCGTAAAGCCCGGGAGATTCTCTCCTGATTCAAGCTTAAATTCTTTTTGGTATATGAATGTATGTGGATTAGTCACAAGGCAAAAGTAGTTATTTAGATATTAGGTTAATTGCCTACTTTTGCATGAAAGTTTATAAATACTCTTACTATTATGAAAGAAATCACCCCAATAGAACTAAAGAAAATGATGGATACCCATGAGGACTTCCAACTTATTGATGTTCGTGAAGAGCATGAAGCTGAAGTTGCCCACATTGGCGGTAAACTTATCCCTATGGGGACCATTATGGATCATCTGGAAGAAATTGCTAAAGATAAAAAAGTGGTGGTTCATTGCCGCAGCGGCAAGCGTTCTGCAAATGTTATTCAAGCGCTGGAACAGCATGGATACACCAACCTTTATAATCTGAAAGGTGGTATTTTGGCTTACGCCGATGATGTTGACCCTAGCTTAACTAAGTCCTAGGCCTGATGGCAGAAATAGGGAAATGGAACAAGCTTGTTGTTCTTAAAGAATTAGATTTTGGCGTTTACCTGGACGGACAGGAACAAGGGGAAATACTAATGCCTATCAGGTATGTCCCCAAGGATTTAAAAATTGGAGATACAGTTGACGTTTTTGTTTATCTCGATTCGGAAGACCGTATTATTGCAACTACTGAAAAGCCATTTGCAGAAGTAGGTGATTTTGCTTTATTAGAAGTGGTATCTGTAAGTAGTATCGGTGCTTTTCTCGATTGGGGATTAATGAAGGATTTATTTATCCCTTTTCGGGAGCAAAAGCAAAAAATGGAAGTAGGCTATTCCTATGTTATATATATATATGTTGATATACAGAGTGGCCGGATAGTCGGCTCTGCTAAGGTGGAAAACTTTTTAGATAAAACTCCGCCCGAATTCACCGAAGGGCAGGAGGTAAACTTGATAATATATACACAAACTGATATCGGATATAAAGCCATTATAAATAATACCCATACAGGAGTATTGTTTGACAGTGATGTGTTTCGAACTTTACATAGAGGTGAACATATTAAAGGATATATAAAAAAGATACGCCCGGACCAAAAAATTGATCTTCTTCTGGATAAACCCGGGTACGAAAAAGTGGATGAATTATCAAAAAAGATTTTAGAAAAACTGAAAGAGGAAATGGGATTTATTGCTTTGTCAGATAAAAGCCCTGCCGACGATATTTATGATATGTTTGGTATAAGCAAGAAGAATTTCAAAAAAGCAATAGGTGCTTTATATAAGGTGCGGATGATAACTTTGGAAGAAAACGGGATAAAACTCAACCAATAAATTTCTTGTGTCTAAGTTCACAAAAAAGGCTTTGTTAAAGCATCTTTCTAAATCCGACAAAGAAGATATCATTAAGGAAATTATAACCCTTTTCGATAAATTTAAAAATGTAAAAGAGTTTTATGCAGCAGAACTTACAGACAGTACTAATCCTTTACTGGAAAAATACAAGAAAAAAATCACAGATGCCTATTCGGCAGTTAATCCAAAAGAGCGTACAACCAATTTGAATGTAAACAGGCTTATATATGAGTTTAAGAAAATAAACATTTATGAAAGGGAACTTGCCGACCTAATGCTGCACAGGGTAGAATGTGGAGTCGCGGCATTGAACCGAAACAATAATCGCTCTGCCACCTTTTACAATTGCATTGTAAATACATTTGAAGAAACTGTAAAAATTATCTCGGCAGATAATTCCGGCAATGAATTTAAGTCAAAAATTCATAAAATAGTTCAATCAGCTGAAGCCGGAAAATTTGGAATACAGGCTAGAATGAAAAAGATAATTATGGCTTTGTAGGCTCTGTCAAGGTTTTATGAAACCCGTCACAGAAGGGCTTTTTAGAAGAAAGCTTGCACCCGCAAAGTTTCACGGTCTTCGTTTCTGCAATATCAAATTCTACCGGGGTAAAAGAGGTTGTACGGTGCGAACCATCACAAAAGGGTTGGTTTTTACTTAGTCCGCATGCACACCACCAGTATTTTCCGGGTTTAAGTTCTACCGGATAATTGGCTTTTTGAGCGATATGTGGGGTTTCCATAAATACTTGATTTTTTAATATTCGTGTGCAATATACAGGTTATTCCCCTAGTCCGCAATAGAGGCTATTTACTTGTTTCTTATCAGCTGAACAAACCCATCAAGCTTTTGTGCAACATTTTTATAATCGCAATAATTTATCAAATAATAATAGGTTCCATCTGCTGCCAACTCGCCTGTTTGTTGAATTTTACCGTCCCATCCACTATTAATATCATTCGATTGGTATACAAGCGTTCCCCATCGATTATAAATAGTACAATGAAAACATTGCGCTCCCCTAATAGTAAAATAAAATATGTCATTTTTCCCGTCTCCGTTAGGAGTAAATACATTAGGAATAATTACTTTCTGTGCTACATAAATGTCTCCTATTGCAGAGTCGATACAGCCATAAGAATTGTAAGCTGTAAGAATTACTTGATAGGTGCCCGGAGTCAAATATGGGTGTGTAGGTGCTCCATCGGTAGAAGAATTTCCATCGCCAAAACTCCAATAAAATGAAGTACTATTTTGACTTGTATTGTTGAAGGTTACTGTTTGTCCGTCGGTAATACTATCCGGGTTTGCATTAAAGGACGCTAAACCTATAGGAAATACTTTTACCTTCATGGAGTCTGCCGCTATATAATTACATGCGTCAGTTACTGCTATACTATACGTTGTAGAAGCGGTGGGATATACCGTAATTGGTCCGGGCCCGGTATTGCCAATTCCATTATTCCATAAATAAGTATAAGCAGGTTTTCCGCCTGTAACTTTTACTTTTAAAATTACAGGAGTTCCCGGGCAAATGGAATCGTTTACTAATTTATTGACTGACAATTGCTTGTATACAGCTACTTCATAGGGAATGCTGTCGGTACAAACCCCGGTTGTTGCAATTACCCAGTAGTTGGTTGTATTTATCGGATTTACCGTGAGAGACGAAGAGGTGCTACTATTTGACCATAAGTAGTTTAAAGCACCTGAAGCTGTAAGAACCGTATTCTGTCCTTTACAAACAGAGTCAGGTCCCGTTATGGTTACCGAAAAAGTTTTATTAATACCCACATTATAGAATATACTGTCAATACAGCCGTTAGCATCAGTAATAGTTAATGTATATGTACCCGAACTTAACCCGGATAAAGAAGAGCTTGTGTAGCCTCCTGGGGTCCATAAATAACTGTAAGGAGAAGTACCACCTCCGGTAGAAACACTTATAGTGCCATCGTTATCCGCACATGTAGCATCTGTTGAGGTTATAGATTTAGTAATTGCTGTTGGTTGCGTAATAATTACAATACCTGTCGTATTATTACATCCGTTAATATCATTTATAGTTACCGTATAAACACCTGCTGTTAGGCCCGTAGCTATAGCATTTGTTTGACCTGATGGAGTCCACAAATAGGTATATGGAGCAGTTCCGTTTGAAACAATTACTGATGCGCTTCCATTATTACCGCCATTACACAAAACACTTGTTGGAGTTCCCATTGTAATTTCAGGTAAAGGATGAACGGTTATTGTTACGCTATCCTTACTGATTAACCCACAATTATTTTTTATTGAAACCGTATAGGTGGTTGTGCTATTAGGCGCAGCATATACCGACGCACCGGTATCCTTATTTAAACCGCCCGCAGGTCCCCATGTGTATGAAACCCCACCTGAACTAGTTAATTTCACTGAATCTCCTTGACATACTGCCGTATCACGAAGATTATTAAGGTATGAATGCGCTATACATACTTCCTGTCTATTGTCACTTCCGCCTGTTCCGGCAGTAAAGCCCCAATATACGTTGGGATTTCCTCCAAAAATAGAATTAATAACATCTCCCATATAACCTACTCGATAAGAACAATCGAAATAAACACTTAATGAGTCAGTCACCGGATTCCATATTATTTCCATATTGTGCCATGCATCGTCGGGCAAGTTAGGATTGCTGGGAGAAAGTTGTACGGGGCCTGCCAAATTATTACCGGAACCATCGGTATGGTTAACATCGCCATTCTTTTCAATAGCAGTATGGCAAAATGCAGGATCCCAACCATTCTGATAGGTATCAAATTCTACCGCAAGAGAAGGTGTTATGCCTCCATATCCAAGACCTCCACCGGGACTTCCTGCATTGGTACTTTGTTGTTGAAAAACAAAACAAATCCCATCCGCTCCAACACTATAAGGTTTTGTGCCAAGAAACATTTCAAATTGAATATCGAACCTATGAGTCAAACTAATTTGGGTTGAGTACCATATCTCACCATTTTGATTATTTAAATTAGGAGTTAATTGATAGGTAGTTGTCGAATCGGAACATTCAGGCGAAGTAATAGAGGCATCATTATTAATTACGAATTGAGCTTCAAGTCTAAAGGACTGAAATAAAAACGCCATAAAACTTACATATAATATTTTTTTCATTCAATTATATTTTTATTATGGGTAGGCTAATGATAGCCTATTCATAGGCAAAAATAAGAAATAAAAAGATACCTGCATGTAATTATATTTCCCTGCAACACTAAATAACAACCAGTTTTTTAGAATAGAATTTGAACTGCTGCCCAATTTACATATTAACCTTTTGGAAAAACCCTTGTCATTTGAATATTGGTAATAGGGTTTACGATAAGCGGAATTTTTTCAATTTGACTTTCGCTGCTATCCAGCCCAAATGCTTTAGCATCGGACTGTGCAAAGTGCTTCAAAGCAAAATAGCCATGCAGTATAAAACTTTCGCGAAGGCTAAACTCATTCTCAAACGAAAGAAATTTTTCAAGAATAATATAACGGAAATCAGAAGGGCGGTTGTATTTTTTAAGGGATGGGTAGCGGCTTGTTATATCTAATTCTTTATTTGCTACCATATCATCTACTACTTTACGGAACAGCGTATTTATCCTTACCTGTACCCTAAAACCTAAGCGAAATTCCACCCGTATTACTTTATCCGATTCCAGTTCATCCACACTATATTCCATAGTAAATGGCTCATTGGTGCGTTCAATATGAACAAACCAATATATGTCAGCCCGTTTAGGCTGATGGCAGAAAATGGAATACATAACTTTCTGTTCTATTTCAGAAGGGTTGTTTGCTTTAACAAGATAGATAAGGTTGGAAGAATATATTGGAATGCTGCTATCAGCGATTAAATCTTTCAATTGGGGTATTTGCTCTTTAATGTTTACAAATTGTAAAAAGCGATTATTTATTTTCCTGGCCCTATACCATATATACATGGTGCCGATAAGGCCGGCTTCAAAAAAGAGAAAGAATAGCCGATGTAATAGTTTTGCAGCATTTGCAATAAAGAAAGACGATTCAACGGTTAGAAAAACCAGAATTATAGGTATCACTATAAGCCAGGAATATTTCTTTATGTACCGCAAAAAATAAAACATGAGTACAGTAGTCATAAGCATGGCAACTGTAATGGAGAATCCATAGGCAGCAGCCATATTTTCAGAAGTGCGGAAATAAAATACAACCAGCACACATCCGAAACACAAGATCCAGTTAATGCTCGGAATATAAATCTGCCCCCTGATATTGGTCGGATATTTAACCGTAACACGCGGCCAGAAGTTCATGGTTATAGCTTCGCTGATAAGTGTATAAGAGCCGCTAATAAGAGCCTGGCTGGCAATAATACAGGCTACGGTTGCAATAATAACAACGGGCAAAAGTAAGGATGGCGGTACAATGGCAAAAAATGGATTCACATCTCCAATATCGGTCTTGTTCTGTAAAAGCAGCCAGGCTCCCTGTCCAAGGTAACTAAGCACAAGCGTTATCTTGACTAATATCCAGCTTACCTGTATGTTTTTTTTACCGCAATGGCCTAAATCCGAATAAAGTGCTTCGGCACCTGTTGTGCAAAGAAATATAGAACCCAGGAGCCAAAAGCCTTTAGGATGTTGGGTAAGCAGATTCCATCCTATTAACGGATTTAAAGCCGCAATAATCTGTGGGTACCGAATAATCTGAAGTGTGCCCAACACTCCAATCATAAGGAACCATGAAAGCATAATGGGACCAAAAGATGCACCGACTACTTTGGTACCTAATCGTTGGAAAAGAAATAAGGCAAGTAAAATACCTAACACAATGCCAATAACTAAATGGTTTCCGGGCGTAATCGTATTCTCCAATCCTTTTACTCCATTTAGGCCCTCTATTGCAGAGGCCACGCTAATAGGGGGAGTAATAATACCGTCTGCAAGCAAGGTACCTGCTCCAATAATGGCAGGCAGGAAAAGTTTTTTACCGTATTTACCAACTAAGGCATAAAGCGAAAAAATTCCTCCCTCACCATGGTTATCAGCTTGCAAGGTCATTATGATGTATTTAAAAGTAGTTTGCAGGGTAAGCGTCCAAAATATGCAGGAAATAGCACCCATGACTAATTCGGGAGATACCCCTCCTCCATCTTTGATAATAGGCTTAAAGGTGTAAAGAGGAGATGTGCCTATATCACCATAAATAATTCCAATGCTAAGAAGTATTCCGGCAGCACTAGCCCTTTTAAGTTGTTCCGAAGCCATTAAGCTTATCGCGCATTATGATAAACCGCCACCACATCTTCATCCTCTTCCATTTTCTCAATCATGGCAAGTAAGTCGGCTTCTTCTGCATCAGTTAAATGTTTATATGTAGTCGGAATAAATGTTTTCGAACTTTCTTTGATCTCAATTTTTTTGTCCTCCAAAGCCTTTTGCATATGTCCGAATTCATTGAATGGTGTTTGAATAATCAAATCACTATTTTCATCATCCCATGTAAACTCCTCAGCTCCAAAATCAATCAGTTCAAATTCTGTTTCTTCCCTATTTAATCCTACTGAAGATATTTTAAAAAGAGCTTTTCTTTCGAACATAAAACTAACTGATCCGTTGGTGCCTAAAGAACCTTCCGAACGTGCAAAATACATTCTGATATTGGCCACAGTACGGGTAGGATTATTGGTAGTGCATTCTACCAACACAGGAACACCATGAGGCCCATATCCTTCATAAATGGCTTCCTCATAGTTAGCCATATCTTTATCTGAAGCCCTTTTAATAGCAGCATCTACGTTTGCTTTAGGCATATTTGCAGCCCTGGCATTTTGAATACACATACGCAAGCGTGGATTCATATCAGGATCAGGTCCGCCTGCCTTTACAGCTATAGCAATGTCTCTACCGATTTTTGTAAATGTTTTGGCCATTTTGGCAAAGCGCGCAAACATTACATATTTCCTTTTTTCAAATACGCGTCCCATTTCTTATATTATTTTATTTGTTCCGGATTTAAATTTGTCCATTTTGTCAGACACTTCATAGCATCTGCCAACTCTTGTCCATTTCAGCAAAAAACAAAGATAAACAGAATACCTTATTCAGCAATTTATCAATATAAAAAATAGTCTTTTACAAATTATTTCTTTTGTATTTGCATACCACAGTTATATCTATAAAAAAACCGTACTTTTATGCTTTCAAAAGAAAACATATGTACGAGTATTTTCAGGGAAAGATAATAGAAAAGAACCCCGCTTATGTAGTGTTGGACTGCAATGGTATTGGTTATCTGTTAAATATTTCCATTAATACCTTCGATAAAATGCCCAATTCGGGTGATTGCAAACTATTTGCTCATCAATCCATAAGAGAAGATGCGCATGTTCTATATGGCTTTGCCGACCGGGACGAACGTTCCATGTTCCGTGATTTAATAAGTGTTTCGGGTGTGGGAGCCGCCACAGCCAGGGTGATGCTATCCTCTATTACCCCTTCCGAAATTCAAAGTTCTATTTTTAACGGAGATGTAAACAGACTTAAAGCTGTTAAAGGAATTGGGGAAAAAACGGCACAACGAATCATTGTTGACCTTAAAAACAAGGTTGGGAAGGAAAATATTGGTTCTGCAAGCATATTATCGGGCGTACACAATAATTTAAGAAGTGAGGCGTTAAATGCACTTGAAACACTTGGATTTGTTAGAAATGCGGCCGAAAAAGCAATAGATAAAATCATGCGGGAGGAAGGAAATTCCATTTCATTGGAAGAATTGGTCAAAAAGGTATTGAAAAATTTTTAATTTCGCCCCCCTAATTTAAATAGTATTAATCACTTAACCCATCAAATTGATGCAACAGCTCTCCCCTTATTGTTAAGTTTAGATTAGTTGACCTTAAAAAAAACATACCTATTTCCTATTCTTGGAGTATTGACTTTGCTCTGTTTTTCAGAAGCTAAGGCCAGTATATTTTCCAGGAATATATTCGTTTATCACCTTGTTTGCAGGGGTGATACGGATACTCTTCAAAACAATAATGCTCTCCCTTACCCTTTCACAGATCAATCAGGTGAAATTAATCCGCTCTATGCTCCTGATGGCGGGCTTATGCTCTCCAATCCATCTAACATTAAAACTACTGTAGAATACAACACAGACAATGGGCAGTATGATATCTTCCAAAAAGTAGGTAATTTAGATTACCGCCCGCCTACGGAGATGGATTCGGACCAGTATGAGGAATACATGTGGCGGCAATCTGAAAAAAAATATTTCCAGCAAAAAGTAAATGCCCAGAGCCAGTCGGAACAGCAGCGAAAAGCTCTTATCCCACCAATAAAAATAGGGGGTAAATTTTTTGAAGATGTGTTTGGAGGGAATACCATAAATATTACCCCTTCAGGTTCAGCGGAGCTCACATTTGGTTTTAATAATTCTAAAATGTTAAACCCTGCGCTGCCTGTTGCACAGCAAAGTCTTACTACTTTTAACTTTGATGAAAACATACAATTAAGCGTAACCGGGCAAATAGGTACTAAACTCAAACTGACAACTAATTACAATACAAAAGCAACATTCGATTTCCAAAATCAAATGAAATTGCAATATCAGGGGAAAGAAGACGACATTATCAAAGAAATTGATGCGGGTAATGTTACCTTCAATCTTCCCGGAACGCTTATTACGGGTAGTCAAAGTTTATTTGGTATAAAATTAAAAACACAATTCGGAAGACTGACTTCCACCACCGTTTACGCTCAGGAAAAAGGAGATAAAAAAACCATAACTGTTCAAAATGGTTCACAAACAACCAATTTTAACATAAAGGGTGACCAATATATGGCCAATCAGCATTATTTTTTAGCCCAGTATTTCAGAGATCACTATGATACAGCTCTTGAAAATTTGCCACTAATCACCGAAGGCATAACCATTACCCGAGTAGAAGTTTGGGTTACCAATACAACATCTGCAACGCAAAACACCAGAGACATTCTTGCATTCAGTGATTTAGGGGAAAGCAAGCCACACTTTACTGAAAAAGTAGGAGGACCGGTATCATTAAACAGCGGCTATACTTCTCCTACTACAGACTATCCGCCATCCGACTCCGTTAATTCCATTGACCCCTATGATTTAGAAAAAACCGTGGGCGTTTCAACCCCTACCACTGCAATAAACAGTTTGCTTTCTAAAGGCTTTCAACAACAAAAGGATTATGAAAAGGTGGACTTGGCTCGAATGTTGGGAACTTCAGAATATACCCTTAATGCCCGATTAGGATTTATTTCTCTAAAGCAACCTTTAAACTTTAACCAGGTGCTGGCGGTAGCATTCCAATACACCTTAAATGGAAAGGTTTACCAAGTTGGGCAATTTTCAACAGACGGAGTGCCAACAACCAATGAAATGGTAGTAAAAATGCTTAAAAGCACAAGTGTAACACCCGGTCAACCCATTTGGAATTTAATGATGAAGAATATTTATTCGCTGGGTTCCTATCAAATCAATAGTAAAAACTTCATGCTGAATGTTTGGTATAATAATGCAGCTACCGGATATAATGTTCCTTACCTTCCTGCGGGTAAATTGGAAGGCAAGCAGCTTATAGGTGTGATGGGGTTAGACCAGTTAGATCAGGAAGGAGACCGTGTTCCTGATGGTTTGTTTGATTTTGTAAATGGAGTTACTATAGATGCCACCAATGGGTATGTTATTTTTCCAAGTGTAGAGCCTTTCGGTTACTATCTTCGAAAGAAAATGCTTGCTGCAGGCGACAATGCGGCTTTGGCTTCCGATTATTGCTTCCAGCCGCTTTACGATTCTTTGCTGATATCGGCCCAGCAAATACCTACACTTGACAGGTTTTGGATTAAAGGTAGTTTTCAATCTTCGGCAAGTTCCGATATAAATTTAGGGGCATCTAATATCCCTCCGGGGTCAGTTATTGTTACCGCCGGTGGACAAAAACTTACTGAAAACGTGGATTATACAGTAGACTATACATTGGGAAGACTTAAAATAATCAATCAGGGCTTATTAAGTTCAGGTACACCTATACAAGTTTCGCTAGAAAATAATGCATTATTCAGTATAGAGTCGAAAACATTTTTCGGACAGCATTTTGACTATATGGTGTCGAAAGATTTTAATTTGGGGGCAACAGTAGTAAACTACACCGAACATCCCCTAACACAAATTGTGAGCATAGGGCAAGAACCTGTTTCGAATACCATGCTTGGATTAAACGGCGATTTTAAAAAACCCGCACCATTCCTTACGGATATTATTGACGCACTTCCAATGATACACACAAAAGCCCCTTCTGAAATTACAGCCAGTTCAGAGGTTGCTGCTATGATTCCGGGTCACCCGAAGTTTATAGGAAGCACGGGTACAGCTTATATTGACGATTTTGAAGGTACTGAAAATTTTATTGATATTTCCCAACCCGCAGCCTGGTCTATAGCAAGTATACCGGGGGGGCAACCATCAGAGTTTCCGGAAGCCTCTTATAATAATGATTTACGAACGGGAATGAACCGGGCCAAAGTGACATGGTATAATGTCGACCCTTTGTTTCAGCAGAGTACGAGCGGAGTTACGCCTACAGGTGAAACATCGGCTGAAATGTCAGATGATCGTATACGTATGGTCCTTCAAACAGAAATATTCCCGGATGAACAATCAGCAACTGGCACCCCTATTAACCTGCCGGTATTAAACTTTGGCTTCTATCCGAAAATGAGAGGACCATATAACTACGATCCACCTGGCGGAACAAACATCTCAAAAGGTATTGCAGATGATTCTGGTAACTTAAATGCCCCACAATCGCGGTGGGGAGGTATTATGCGCCCCATTACGGAAACTGATTTCATTACAGACAATATACAATATATTGAATTTTGGATGATGAGTCCATATAGCGTAACCCCAAGTAACACAGACCCCAACCACACAGGCGTCTTGTATTTTGATTTGGGTAGTGTATCCGAAGATGTATTAAAAGATGGGCAAAAAAGCTTTGAAAATGGCTTACCTACTAATGCTTCCGATGCAGCCAATCCGGCCAATACAAATAATCCTTGGGATTCAACCGCATGGGGACATGTACCTGTAAACCCCTCTCTTGTAAACGCATTTGATAACGATGAGACAACCCGGCCTTTTCAGGACATCGGGTTAGATGGTTTATCGGATGCTCAGGAACAAACCTATTTCCACAGCTATCTGAATCAAATACAAAAAAAATATGGAGGTGCCCCGGCATATAAAAATGCATTCAATGACCCTTCAACAGACGATTACCATTATTACAGGGGCGATGATTATGACAATGCAAATCTGAGCGTGGTACAACGTTATATGAAATACAATGGCTTAGAAGGCAATTCGCCAACGCAACTGCAATACGCCAGCCAAAATGCTGCTGCATATCCAACCGATCAAACTACCCTGCCAAACACAGAAGACATAAACCAGGATAATACACTTGAACAGGTTGAAGCATATTATGAATATGCAGTACAAATATCGCCTACAGCTATTACCCCAACTAGTGTTGGTTCCAATTATATTATTAGCGCCGAGCAAGAGTCGGTGCAGGTGGCAGATGGCACTACCCATCAAACATACTGGTATGAGTTTAAAATTCCTATCGATGACTATGTCCGCAGAGTTGGACCAATAGCCGACTTCAACACTATACAATACATACGAATGTATTTTAAAGGCTTTGATCAACCGGTGCTGTTGCGTTTTGGAAAACTGGAACTGGTGAGCGATGCCTGGCGTAAATATACCGGCACACTGCTTGCACCGGGCGACTACGTACCCAATGAAGCATTTACAACCTTTAACGAATACGGTGTTAATTTGGAAGAAAACTCCAATACAACTCCCGTAAACTATGTTATTCCCCCCGGAATACAACGCCAGTTAAATTTGCAGTCTGCTAATTTGGTTCAGCAAAATGAAGGTTCTCTTTCCATACAGGTATGCAACCTGCAAGATGGAGATGCCAGAGGAGTTGATAAAAATGTTCAGCTTGATTTAAGGGCGTACAAAACTCTGAATATGTTTGTTCATTGCGAATCAGGCGAGGCCAGCGAACCTCTTAAAGATGGAGATGTTACAGCATTTATACGATTAGGTAGTGATTACACTCAGAATTATTATGAATATGAAGTACCCATGGCTGTGACCCCCTCTGGCAACTACAACACCAATAATAATAATGATCAACTTAGCGTATGGCCTTTGTCAAATACTATGGACATCTCACTAAGCACTATCGAAAATGCAAAACTTGCAAGAGATGCCGCTATGGAATCTAACAGCAATATAACATTGCTAACCCCTTATACGGTTAAAGATGGTGCAAATAACGTTACGGTAGTCGGTAACCCCACCATTAGCAATGTACAGGTAATTATGCTTGGAGTACGAAACCCGAAAAGAACAGCCCAAACTGCAGGCACTGATGATGGAAAACCCAAATGCGCAGAAGTATGGTTTGACGAACTCCGTATGACTAATTTCGATGAAAAAGGAGGCGTAGCAACTGTTGACAGAGCAACTGCAAAACTAGCCGATTTGGGAACACTTTCCTTAGCAGGCAACGCCTCCACACCCGGATTTGGAACGCTCGAATCAAACGTAGGCAGTCTTAGCCGCGAAACGGATTTAGGCTATTCTATATCTAGTAATCTTGAATTGGGTAAGTTTACGCCTGCATCTTGGAATTTGAGTATCCCTACCTATATGTCCTATTCCGACCAGTGGATTTTACCCGAATATAACCCTTTAGACCCTGATATACTTTTAACCAATACACTCAGCACGTTAAATAAACAAGGGCAAGACTCCATAAAAAGCATGGTTATCAGCAGAACTATTGCAAGGAGTTTGAATTTTACCAATGTGCACATAAATAAAGGGAAGAAAGCCACCAAGCCGCATTTTTATGACATTACAAACTTTACAGGCTCCTATGCATATACTGACCAATCAAGCCATGATGTAAATTATATTTTAAATTTCCAAAAGAGTTATAAGGGAGCATTAGGTTATAGCTATTCTTTCCATCCAAAACCAATAGAGCCGCTTAAAAAAGTAGACTTTTTCAGGAAGCGAAAATACCTTGCTTTATTAACCGATTTTAATTTCTATCCGATGATTGACAAATTTTCTGTTAATGCTACGCTTGACAGGGAATATGGTGATTTTGAAATAAGGAACATTATTCCGGGAGCCGGTGATCTCCAACTACCTATAGACGTTTCCAAAGTATTCAATGTCGCTCGAACATATAGTCTCACTTATCCTATTACCAAGTCACTCCAGTTTGAATATATGGCAACAAACGATTCACGAATAGAGGAGCCTCAAGGTCTTCCTATTACCACTACACAGCAGCGTGATACGGTGAGAAATGATTTTTTTACCCATCAGGTTAATACCGATTTCCGTCAAACTGCAGGTCTTACTTATGTAGTGCCACTTAAAGAAATTCCGGCTCTGGATTTCATGAGTATTACAGCGCACTATTCTTCCTCATACGAATGGGTTCACGCCCCTTTTGGGTATGACAGTTTGGGCGCTACTATATCAAACTCCAATACCGAACAAATAAATGGAACTTTCAATATGTCTACACTTTATAATAAAGTCCCTTTCTTAAAAGATATGTTGAAGGATGAGGAGAAGCAACAACGTGCGCCCCCAATACAGAGCAGGCTACCAGGTAATAAAGATAGCAGGGAACAAAAACCACCTGAACAAGCTGAAGATACTACTCAAACAAATGACGGCCTGTATTATGGTGAAAAATATTTGACTTACTTACTCACTTCACTCAAAACGTTTAATTTAACCTATACTGACACCAGAGGAACTGTACTACCCGGATATACCGGCTACTCGGCCATACTTGGTATGGAACCCGGCGCTAATTGGGCACCCGGCCCGGGATTTGTTTTTGGAAGCCAAAGCGGGCTAATTACTACAAAACAAGAAAATGACAGCCGTATTATACAAAAGATTGAACAAGACAGTATGGTAGCCCGATTGGTTAATGACTATACCCCTGTTACTACTGCCAATGCTCAACAATATAGTATGCATGCTTCTTTATTGCCTATTCCCGACTTAAAAATTGATCTTACTGCTAACAGGACATCTATCTCAAATACCAGTTTTTTCCTGCGTGATACATTGGGACCAGACAATAGATATCACTATAGCACAAATACCTATAATGAATCGGGTAGTTTCAGCATGTCTTATTTATTTGTAAAAACTATTTTTTCTAATGGTGGATTTGGTAATACAGGAGCCTCCCAACCTTTCCTGAATTTTTTAAATGACGCATCAGTTATTTCTCAGAGACAAGCTTTAGCTAATCGCAATTCAGGCAACTTTATTAATCCGGCTACCGGATATCGCAATGGATATAGCCTATATTCTCAAGATGTGGCAATACCGGCATTTTTAGCTGCCTATTCCGGGCAAAGCCCAAGCAAGGTTTCTCTTAATCCCTTCCCCAGTATACCGTTACCCAACTGGACTATTTCCTATAATATATATAAAACGGTAGCCAGTATTTGGCCCTGGGCTAAAAAGAACATTACATCTATAACCTTAAGCAATGCATACAGCGGTACCTACAGCGTTGGTTCTTATAGTTTTAACCCATTGTTTGTACCGGATGCAAATGGATTACCCACTACAATGGATTTGAATGGGGATTTTATTGATAAAGACCAGATACCTGCCGTTTCCCTTGCCGACCAGTTTTCGCCTTTGGCAAAACTTTTGGTAGCTTTTAAAAACGGTGTTTCTTCTAGTTTTGAGATACGCGATACGAGGCAGGTAGCCCTTGATATGAGCGACATTGAAATTACAGAAGTATATGCCATGGAATATTTATTAGGGCTTGGTTATAAAATTAAAGGCGTAAGACTGCCTTTTACAGTTGGGGGCAAGGCAATTAAAAATGATATCACCCTTAAGGCAGACCTTTCTCTTATGAATAATGAAAGTATTGTACGCAATGCCATAGACCAGTCAAATCAAATTACGGGTGGGCAACAGATTATTTCTATTAAAACTCAGGCGGAATATAATATTAGCACACGCATAACTTTCCGTATCTTCTTTGACAAGGTAATAAATAATCCATTTATATCCTCCACCTTCCCCACATCAACTATGGATGGTGGTATCGCTATCCGGTTCTCCTTATCCTGATATAAATAGAATTATTGGGGAATGATGAGAGAAATCACTTCCTGCATCTAAATTATACTTAGTTTTGCTGCCACAAATATTACCGCACTATGAACCTGACATTAAAGGTATGGAGGCAGCAAAATGCCCAAGACAAAGGAGGATTTGTAACATATAATGTAACCGGAATATCTTCCGATATGTCATTCCTTGAAATGTTTGATGTATTGAATGAAGAATTGATAGGTAAAGCTGAAGAACCTATTGCATTTGACCACGATTGCCGTGAAGGCATTTGCGGAATGTGCAGCATGTATATTAACGGTCGGCCCCATGGCCCATTGAAAGGCACCACTACTTGCCAACTCCATATGCGTCATTTCCACGATGGTGAAACTATTACAGTAGAGCCCTGGAGGGCAAAACCATTTCCTGTAATAAAAGATTTGGTTGTGGATAGATCCGGTTTTGACAGGATTATGCATGCCGGCGGATATATTTCTGTAAATACAGGTAATGCACCTGATGCAAATTCTACCCCAGTGCCAAAATACAATGCCGATGCTGCCTTTGATGCAGCAGCTTGTATAGGTTGCGGAGCATGTGTAGCAGCCTGCAAAAATGGTTCTGCTATGCTTTTTGTTTCGGCAAAAGTTGCTCAATTAAGTTTGCTGCCTCAAGGCAAACCCGAAAGAGAAGACAGGGCAATAAATATGATGGCAGCTATGGACGAAGAAGGTTTTGGACATTGCTCCAACACCAATGCCTGCGAAGCAGAATGCCCTAAGAATATTTCTGTAGCCAATATTGCAACTCTGAACAGGGAGTATTTGCTGGGGGTTTTAAAGAAATAAGCCTTCTCCTCGTATTTCAGCCGAAAGCCTCAACCATTAACTTTTTTGTTAGCGGAGGTTGGAGAATTGATATTGCATAATAATATTACCAGCATAAAAGGAATTAGCCATATCATTTTACAACCAAACCTATCTGCAACACATGAAAATGTTCCGGTATCCCAGGCATTACCAACAATTGCAATAAAAAAAATACATAGTATTGGCTTAATCCGATCTCCTAATTTTCGTCTTTTACGAACAGCAAAAAACAGCAACGCTATCGCACTTACCAGTATTATGCCATCGTATACTTTATTCCAGACTTTAATATAAATAAAGCCCAATTCATTCTGTTGCGATGAAGTGTAAATGCTTACATCACCCGGAACATATTTTTTTATCCTTTCAAAAAGCAGCGTACCCTTTACAAATTTTCCATTACCGTCACCAATATGAAAGCTCATAAGTTGCTGTAATGTGGCAGGTAACGAGGCTTCGATATGCAGTTTGATGTATTTCGGCTCCGTACAAGTCGAAAAAATAATATCATTATATTCTTTCCTGTTTTCTGCTGACCAGCCTCCTGTTTTATAAAAAACGCTGTTTGTATCCCAAACAAATGCATTAAGCGTTTTCGGTAATGAATCTTTATATGCGCACATTTTATACTGCCTTATCCCGCAATATTCATCAAGATACTTTTTTGTTATGCCTTGTTCAACCATAGCTCCCATCATAAATACATCTTTTGATTTTGAAATGGCAGAACCCATCATAAAAATAGCAGCTATTGTTAATGCAAACATCATTAAAACTTTAAGCCGGATACCCTTCAAAAGTTCCGCTTTAAACAAATGGCTTTTAAGCAGATAAATCATAAGCAAAAGCAAACCAAACAGCATAATATGGGAGATATGCATTGACACGGATATAAAATAAACAAGATATAAAAAGGCCCTTGTTCTTTTTCCAATATCGCCTAAAAGCAGCACAGTCATTGCTAGCAAAGCAACGGGGGTAAACACATCTGCAATAAGTTCGCCGGCGGTCCATGATATTCCTGTAAAGAATGACAAAAAAAGTATAAGTGTTAATCCTAATTTCAGAAATAATCTTTCGGATACTACTTGCTTAAAGAGTAAAAAAATGAGATAAGAAAGTATTAATGACTGAAAAAAATGGAATCCATAATGAAAATCCATTTAAACTAGTAAGCCTGATAAACAAACCATAGGTAATGGGGCGATCAACAGGAGTTTGTAATTCAAACCCCGACGCTAAGTAAGTTGAAGTGTCAGAATAAACTAGAGGATAGCCGTTGTAAAAAGCATCAAGCATAAGGCCCAATGCCCCTAGGGTAACAAACAGTATAAATTTAGAGTACTTATACATCATCCAAAACTACCAAAATTGCAGAATTTCTGAAAACGAATTATACTATCCGTTCTATCAACACTGCCGCATGAGCGCAAACTCCTTCTTGCCTTCCCACATAACCCATTTTTTCATTGGTAGTGGCTTTAATGGAAATATCATCCTCCGGAATCCCCATTACGCGTGAAAGACATTCCCGCATGGTTGATATATAGGACGCAATTTTAGGCTTTTCAAGTATAACAGTGGAATCAATATTGATTATAGCATAGTTTTTCTCTTTTAAAAGATGAATTACTCTTTGCAATAATATTTTACTGTCTATATCCTTAAATTCTTTTGAATTATCAGGGAAGTGCGTACCAATATCTCCAAGGGCCGCTGCACCCAGCAATGCATCACAAATAGCATGTATAAGGACATCGGCATCAGAATGGCCTAAGGGACCAAATGTTGATGGTATAGTAATTCCTCCTAAAACAAATGGCCTTCCTTCCTGCAGAGCATGAACGTCAAAGCCATATCCAATGCGAAAATTCAATTGTAATGAAACAGATTAGTTCGTTTCAGATTCTGCTTTATCCGCATCCGCAGCAGTTTTCTTCGACTTGTCGAAATTAAACCCAAGCGTTATTTGCAAGGTATTCTGCAACGGATTTTCCTGGGTTATGGGAACAAGATAGGAAAGATCAATATTCATCACTTTAAGTCTTAATCCCACACCAAACGTAATAAATTGTCTTCCGCCTTTGGTAGGATTTTCATAAAAAAATCCGGTACGGACAGCAAACTGGTTGTCATACCAATATTCAAATCCGGTTGAATAGTTAATTTCATGGAATTCCTCCAAGCCTCCACCGGGTGCATCATAAAAAGATTGTATAATGCCTTGAGGAACAGAAACATTTGGGTTCTCTCCGGCCAATATCACATCCTGTCCATTCGGTCCGACTACGGGACTACCGGTGGTTGAATTAATTTCATATACAGGCGGAGTAGGAACAAGCAATTTGGTAAGATCAAGCGCCCAGGTTATCTTATTGTACTCATCAAGATTCATGGTTATACTTGGACCAAGGCGGAGTTGAGTTGGTAAAAAATCGGAATTTCCACTTTGAGTATATGCTAGTTTTGGACCTATATTTGAAATGCAAAGTCCGGCAGAAATGTAAGTTTTTTTACCACCCCATCCAACATCACCTGACTTGTAAAAAGAAGATATGTCAACACCCAATGATCTTCCGGGTTGAGTATATTCACCACCAACCGAAACACCCCCAGTAAGATTGGAATATATATATCGGGCCGCCATACCAATCGACCAGTTATCATTTAACTTAAGAGCATATGCTGCATCGAGTGAATATTCTTCCGGATTAAAACTCCCTACAGTAACACCTGTATTGTCGGTAAATGTAATATCCCCTAATGAAAAGTATCTTAAAGCAAAGGATATAACCTGATGAGGGTTTAATTTTTTGTAAAAAGAAAGGTATCCGAGATTTATATCAGGTACTAGCTGCCTGAGCCAAGGTGTATAGGAAACCGAAAAACCCATATCGTCACCAATAAAACCAAGTTTTGCAGGATTCGAGGCTATGGAATTAGCATCAGGGTCTGTAGCTACAGCCGCATCACCCATTCCGCCCGCTCTGGAGTCGGGGGTTATGATCAAAAACGGAACTGCAGTGGTTACAACGTTAACATTACCGGCAAGATTTTGTCCAAGTATACTGCTGGAACTACCGCTATTTTGGGCAAAAATTGGGCAACCGGCTAGTGGAATTAAAACCAAAGCCGCTACAACTTTATTAGGGATACTAAGCTTCATGTGCATTAAACTGAAAATTTAGTAACGCTTTAAATCATCAAATATTATGTTTATATATTAATAAAAGGGATGCAAATATAAAAAAACCTTACAATATGACAAGTTTTTGATACGTATCGGCAGTTGTGCCATTACTTGTCCTTACTTTTAGGTGATATATATATACGCCTCTGGCAATCCTATCGCCGTAATCATCCTTGCCATCCCAATCTATAGGCTCTGAACGGAAACTATCTGTTTTTACGGAGGTTAGAATATTCCTGACTAATTTACCGGAAACTGAAAATATTTGAATCTGCACATCCATTTGGTCACATACCTGGTTTATTTCAAAGAAAAATTGAGTATGGGTAGTAAATGGGTCGGGGTAGTTTAAAACATGTTGTAATTGAAGGTTTGATTGGGGCTCCACATTAAATTCTGTTGTAGTGACAGAAGTATTATCATACACATTCCAAACACGTAATGAAAGGTTATGCGTTCCGTTACTTAATGAACTAAATGGAAAGGTTATAGTTCCTTTCTGATAGCTGTTAAGCGAAGGCTGGTAATAACTGGTTATATCATAGGTATTAGCTGTATTATTATCAAGTACGGCTGTAATATCGTGGCCTATGGAAGTTCCGGTTGTATTAATGCCATTGCTATCGAAAACTACTGCATATAAAGATGGGTTTTGATTTGTAAGTCCATCAAAAGCAAAATTACTGTCGTTCATATAAAGCCTTAGTTTCGGGCCAATTCCGTTATTATGAGCAGTAGGCGAAGTACCTCCTACAACAATACTTTCATTACCCGCAGCATCGCTTGTTCCATTTTGAGCATAATAGCTTATTTTTCCCAAAGAAGGGCCGTAATAATAGAGAATATCTTTAGGCATTACAAAAGTGAATGTAAACTTGCCCTGATTCACCGAAATTAAGCCCCTATATAATTCGCTGTTTTGTATTCCAAATGTTATAGGGTAACTGGGACCGTATCCTGTAGGCCCCGGATCCCCGGGACCAAGATTAGCCAAAGTTGTAATGCTGTCGGGTTTATCGTATATGGTTGGATAAAGTAATCCGTTAAACGATGTTATTATATTGCCTGAATTATCTTCTACATTACCTGATATGGTAACTTTTGCAAGAGATTTTAAGGTATCGTGACTGGGCGTTGTGATTGCGGTAGTTTGAATATTATATTTAGGGTAATTGAGCCTAACAGCCGGATCGCCAATTAAAGAATAACAAAGATTATTAACGCTTCCTAGCACTCCATCTATTTCATTATTTTTAGACTTTGTTAATATATCGCCTATTCGAGATAGCGTTCCATCCGGTAATGTACTATAAAGCGAATCAATAAAGGCTTCATTAAGTGTGGCATTGCCACCCAGAAAAACTGCCCGTGTTGCACTTATCATACTTATTACTCCTCCTGTTGGCAAGGTAACAGATAATTGTCCCCCGGAAGTAACCGCAGGATCATCCCATTCTCCAAACGCACAAGAACCATTAAAGAAAAGAGGCATGGCATAAAGATTGGTCCATAAATTAATATCACTAGCATCCAAAACTCTCTCATAGGCAAGCCCTACCGGACCACCATGCCCTTCGTAGTTATATAAAAGCAATCCCTGATTCATTTGATTGTCTATTGCCACATTAACAGCGGGGTATCTGGCTCCTCCAGGAGTTTGAACCATGGGGTATGCATCCAGATATATTTTATTAACATTCAAGTTTTTAAATTTTGATTCGATAGAATCAGCCATCTCTTCCGAGGCAGATTCAAAAGCATTCGATTCTCCATCATGGGCAATAAAACAAATAGTATTTCTCCAATTTCCGAGCGTATATTGATTTTGTGTATTACAGCATGAGGTAGAAGCAGCTGCAGATTGTCCGGTGGGGGTTTCATATATCATTACTTTATTAACACAAGCCTGAGCTTCGGTCACATTATCTACTGTTAACCTGCCGACAGCAATATCAAGCAGATAAGAACCGTCTTCGGGAGGGGTGGAGACCGAACTATCCAGTAACGCAAAATAATCGTCTGATACATAAGTTCCTCCTGCCGGATCAAATGAATCCTCCGATTCATAAGCAACCACATAATTGGTGTTACTTTGTATACGGTGTTTTGGATCATAAGAACCTCCTCCCATAAGCAATAAATATTTGGGCATACTGGCATAATTTGTGGCACGGTCATAAAACATACGAACAAAATCTCGAATCGCAGTAGGATCCTGTACTCCGGAAGAAAATTCATTATACACCTCCTGAGTAGTTACTACATTTACTTTCAAATTATCATGGCTCAGATGAAACATGGCTAATTGCTTGGCCTGAGTCATAAAAAGCGGATTGCTTACTATAATCATATCGGCCTGAGGCATTCCATGAAGATTTTGGTTGGCAACTTTACCAAAATAAACAGGAGTTAGGAATGAATTACCGGTATTTGTAAATGCTATGTACTGTTTCAGTGTGTCGGAAGGCAGATCAAATGAATAGGTTCCACCGCCATGCGACAGAAAAGAAACGCTATCTGCATTTTGAGGGTTTGTTACATCCCAAACCTGTATAGGGGTAGTGGAAGAAATAGTAAAAAGAGAAGTATTTCCGGCTCCAACAGATTTTATATCTCTAAATTCCATTTGAGTTTGGTTACTTGGGAATATCAACTGTCTTCTTACATTGGTTTCAATATAATAAAGCCAACCAACTGCACTAGGAGTTTGTTTTGTAATAGTAACAGGTACGATGGAACTACCCGGTGTAGGTGTATAGGTATAAGTGGCTGTAGGAGTATCAATTGCATATGTTTCATCAAACCCGCATGTAACTGGTCCTATAGTAGTTGTAACTCCGGTAGCTCCTGAATATATAGTATAAGAACTGGATGCATTGCAATTGCGTGATGCTATTTGCGTATTAACATAAACGGGACCTGAATTGGAAATATTTTCAAAAGGAAACGAAAAGTTATATTGGGTTGTAGTTTCAAAAAACTCACCCATCCATTCACTTCCCGACTGAATAAGATTTACTCCATCCAATTCATGATATGCATAATCATCGAAAGTGCTAACCGTATTGGTGGGCGTTGTTGTTAATGAAGTTTCTTTTGCAATTCTTTTACCAGGGCCCAAATCAATGTTTAAAAAATAAAATGCAGTATCAGAATAAACATTTACGGTATGGTGAAACCTTCCATCGGAAGATGAATATGCCCAAACATTCGGGCTTTGCCCATAAAATAAAACATAATCATTCTTTTTAAAAGAAGTATCAGTTTGCCCCTGCACATAAATGGCATTTTGTATCAAATCATCAGGTCGGTAAACGTTATTTGCCTGGGGCAACATAGCTCCCCCATTTCCATAAATACGAATATTGGCCGGAATCAATTTCGTGGTATCAATTCCGGCCTTTACAAAAAAGGCTGCATTTAGCTTATATATCCCATCTGAAGTAACGCCTATCCGGAACCATGTACCGCTATCTAATACGGATGAATTTGCAAAAATTACCGGATTATGCTTTGTTGCCCTGATTGCTCTTTTAGTTTGATTGATATCAAGTCCAAAAGAAACTAATTTTTCGTAGGTATTTGTTAATTCATTTTTCCTGACAGGGATAAAAGATATACTTATATAAAAAGCTTTTCGGGCGTTCATCACTTTTATATGCGGAACAATATCGGAGGCAACCCATTTTTTATTCGAGTCTAATGCTTTTACCTCTGCCTCTGTAAGTGGCTCATATTTAGGGTTTGTAATTGAAGCTGTAGCACTATTAGACTCAGCATTAAGTTGAACCAGCTTGCAAAATTCAGGCAGCGAGTGATTTTTGCGATTATATACCCCCTCTTTTAAATTCAAATAGGTAATTGCAGGAGTACTTTCATCGGCCTTATAAGTAAGCGGTTTTCCCCAAATAAGTCTAATTTGCCCATTATTAACTGCTTTATTTTTAGGGGTGTTGGGTAAGGAGGAGTTAGGGGTATTAGGCAACGAAGAAGAAGGGGTAGAAGCAGCATTATAACCGGGAGTATTACCGCGGTTAGAAGATACGGGCTTTACAGGCTCCACTAACTGTTGAGGACTGATTCCAATAGATTTTGAAGCTCCCTGCTTAGAGCTTACCTGGGACCATGCCGGAATTGAAAAAAACGAAAATAACAGGAATGAAACGGAGGGCAAAAATTTCATGCTTAATAATTAGAGTTACGTATTCCTGCTGCAAAATAAGTTAATTTTTAGTTGGTTAAAGCGATTGACAGGAAACAAACTGAAAAGATTTTAAATTATTGTATCTATTCAAAAATACTTAATTTTGTAACCTTCCATATGATTTTTTCGTACATTTGTTCCCTTAATGCATATTAGTACTATGAGAAAATTACTATTTATTACTTCACTTACTTTAGTGATGGCAGGAGGGATAACATATAATACAGCCGCACAGGACGCGCAGTTTTCGCAGTTCTATGCCAATCCATTATATCTTAATCCTGCGTTTGCCGGAAGTGAAAGATGCCCTCGTATTTGTGTAAATTTTCGTGATCAATGGCCTGCTATTCCTGGCAACTTTGTTACTTATAGTGCTTCATTCGACCGTTATGTTGATGCATTATCCGGTGGAATTGGGCTGCTGGCCGAACAAGATAAAGCAGGTAACGGTACTCTTACTACTACTAACTTAAGTGCTATTTACGCTTATCAGCTGAATGTCAGCAGAGAATTTACAGTTAATGCCGGTTTTCAGGCAACCTACCATCAGCTTAGCTTGGACGAAAGCAAACTTACCTTTGGAGATGAAATTGACCCTGTTAGAGGTTTTATTTATACTACCGGTGAAACATTGATTCGGAACAGTATTAGCGACCCTGATTTTTCAGCCGGTATTTTAGGTTATGGTAGAAATGTATTTTTTGGTTTTTCAGCCGATCACCTCACACAGCCTGATGAATCATTCGTGCAGGGGGCTGCTTCGCTACCTTTGAAATATACAGGACATGCAGGAGCTATGATTCCCATTAATACCCGTTCAACCCTTCAGGAAGATCAATTTACCTTATCGCCTAATATTCTTTATCAACAACAAGGCGATTTCAGGCAACTAGACCTTGGTTTTTATGCCATTAAAGGCTCCTTGGTTTTTGGGTTTTGGTATAGAAGCGGGGATGCCGTTATAGTATTAATTGGCATTGATAAAGGCAATTTTAAATTTGGATACAGTTATGATATAACCATTTCCCCATTAACACTGGCTACAGGTGGCTCTGATGAAATATCAATGATGTTCCAACTCCAATGCCGCCCAAAAAGGCATACCTATAGGGTTGTTAACTGTCCTTCTTTTTAACTAAAAATATACTCTTTATAAAATACTCTACTTATAACTAATAAATCATGAATAAAAGCGCAAAAATCCTAGGAACAGCAGGGTTATTCATTTTGGGGGCCTGCAGTCAGCAAAGGTCTCCTGTTACCGGCTGGAATTACAACGACCCTAAAAACGGTGGATTTGAAACAAATCCATATGCAGGCCAGGAAACTGGTCCGGGCCTTGTTTTTATTGAAGGCGGTACCTTTACCATGGGTCGGATTCAGGATGACGTTATGTCAGACTGGAATAATGTACCAAGACGTGTTACGGTTTCTTCCTTTTATATGGATGAAACAGAAGTAACCAATACAGATTATAGGGAATACTTATATTGGACCAATAAAGTATTTGGCCCTAACTACCCGCAGATATATGTGAAAGCCTTGCCGGATACATTGGTTTGGAGAAATAAGCTAGCTTATATGGATGATATGGTAAAATATTATTTCCGCCATCCATCTTATCAAGATTATCCTGTTGTGGGTATAGATTGGTTGCAAGCAAGTGATTATTGCAAATGGCGCACAGACAGAGTAAACGAATATATACTAGTACGTGAAGGTATTATTGACTGGAGCCCTTCTCCTTCCGATCAAGATTACTTTAATACAGAAGAGTACCTGGCCGGAAAATGGCAAGGCAAAACAAAAGTTCCCCTTCCTGATTATAACCCTGCTAACAGTAGCAATGGAAATAATGCGGGCAGAAACGTGAAGATAGAAGATGGTATCTTTTTACCTGACTATCGTCTTCCTACCGAAGCAGAATGGGAGTTTGCAGCATTAGGTTTAATCGGAAATACCGATAATGAACTTATTTCCCAACGTAGAATTTATCCCTGGAACGGTCACGCAACGCGTAATCCAGATGAAAAATATATTGGACAAGAACTTGCTAACTTCAAAAAATCAAGCGGTGATTATATGGGTGTTGCAGGTAATTTAAATGATGATGCTGATATTACATCACCTGTATTCTCATATTGGCCCAATGATTATGGCCTATACGGAATGGCCGGTAACGTGAGCGAATGGGTTATGGATGTTTACAGGCCAATGATGCCCTATGATGGTAATGATTTAAGGGCATTTAGAGGTAACCAATACAGCACACAGGTTAAAGATCAGGACGGTATTGTAGTTGAAGATTCTGTCCAGTATCAAGCTGTTACCGATCCATCCGGAGTTGTAGACAGTGACATTGTTAACATTCCAGGTCAGGTTAAAAGCAGGCCTGTTGACAATCAGCACAAAGAAGATAATCTTGCTTTCAGAAGAAACTACCATGAATCTGATGAAATAGATTACTTGGATGGAGACCCTAATTCCAGCGAAGCTAACGATCAATGGAATCAAGTAGGTACAGGTACAAAGCAAAGCAAAACACTCATGTATGAAACCGGAAGTACTACCCTTATCAGCGATGTTACAAGGGTTTATAAAGGTGGTTCATGGAAAGACATTGCCTTTTGGATGAGCCCTGGTACCAGAAGATATTTAGATGAACATCAGGCTACTGATTATATTGGATTCCGTTGCGCAATGTCAAGACTTGGAAGTCCTGTAGGAGTTGCTAAATCCGGCGGACGATATTAATCATATTTCATTTTAAGAAAAATCCCTGGCTCTGCTGGGGATTTTTTATTTATAAAATGGCTTTAATAATTTACATTTGGCAAATAATTCGCACCGATGCTTCTTGAAAAAATAAAATCATTAGCTGCAGCAAACTCTGAAACTATAATAGGTTACCGCAGACATATTCATGAAAATCCCGAATTATCTTATCAAGAAAATAATACCGCTGATTTTATTTCTTCTGTGCTTGAGAAAATAGGTATTCCATATGACCGCATGGCAGGCACAGGTGTCATTGGTATCATAAAAGGGAGAAAATCCGGTAAAATCATAGCCCTTCGCGCCGACATAGATGCATTGCCGATTGAAGAAAAAAACAACGTTTCATATAAGTCGAAAAATAAAGGAGTAATGCATGCCTGCGGACACGATGTGCACACTTCCTCTCTACTTGGAACAGCTATTATACTTCATAAACTCTCCAACGAATGGGATGGGACCATTAAACTCATCTTTCAACCCGGAGAAGAAAAACTACCCGGCGGAGCATCCATTCTTATAAAAGAAGGCGTGCTTGAAAACCCCTCTCCAGAGTATATTCTTGCGCAACATGTATTTCCATCTCTTGAGTCTGGAAAAGCCGGCTTTGCGGCGGGAAACTATATGGCAGCATGCGATGAAATTTATCTCACGGTGAAAGGCAAAGGTGGACACGCTGCTCTTCCAAAATCAACTATCAGCCCGCTTTTAATTACCTCAGAGATATTATTAAAACTCCAGGAAACTTTCATGAACGATAAAAACTGCAAAGCACCATTAGTGCTTGCATTCGGTAAAATGATTGCAAACGGGGCCACCAATATTATCCCCAATGAAGTACAACTGGAAGGCACATTCCGCACAATGGATGAAAGTATTAGAAACAACGGTCATAAAACAATTACAGAAATTATTTCATCCATTGCACATAAATGGGGAGGCGATTATGACTTACGAATAGAAAAGGGGTACCCTGTCCTTGTTAACAATGAAGAATTAACACAAAAGGCAAAAGCCTCTGCAGAAGCCTATTTGGGTAAAGAAAATGTAATTACGCTTGAACCAAGAATGACATCTGAAGATTTTGCATATTACACCCGTTTAAAACCATGTTGCTTTTACAGGCTTGGTACTGGAAATATATCAAAAGGCATTACGTCCGGTTTACATACACCCACCTTTAATATAGATGAAAAATCGATTGAAACGGGAATGGGCCTTATGGCATGGATTGCTATAAATGAACTGCAACAATAGTGTCCTCTATAGTATAATAAAACATCCCACAGAAATGCGGGATGTTTTATTTAACTAAATCAGTATTTCGCTTATTGTATTTTGCTAATCTTTTGATAAAATACCCCTGTTGAAGTAAGCACTTTAACAATATATATACCCGGGCTGGTTTTGCTCATGTCAAAACTTGTAACAGTATTGTTCATGCCTGAAACATAGCTGGCAGAGATAATCGCCCTGCCTGTCATATCATATACATCAACACTTTCCACTGAGCCTGTATATCCTTCTGTATTAAGATTGAAGGAATTAGTAATAGGGTTAGGATATATTTTTATTCCTTCTACTACTGATATCTCTTCGACACCAAGGTCAGCAGCTTGTTGTGATTTAAAGAAGGCATTGTCCACCTTAAGTGTAGATCCTATATCAGCAACAGGAGGATTGAATGAATTAGAAGATACGAATGTTATAATAACTGAATCCGGCACATTAGAAACCCCAATATTAAAACCAAGCTTAGCAAGCGTATAGGTTGCCGCAGCTTTTAATTTCATTCCTGTATTCCCGATATCAGCACCCGATTTCTTAAAAGTAAGCGCCATTTGTGCAGTGTCCGTAGCTACAGCAGGTGCATATTTATAATAAAACTCGAATGTATCGGTGGTATTTGTGTAAGGATAGCCACCTTGTCCAAAGTTCTGGATGCTTCCGGTAGAAAGAAAACCGGGTACAGTGCCACCTCCACCTGGTGAAGGAGGTGTAGTTGATATTTGGGCAGCATAAGCTCCGGCATGAAAATCAATTGTTTGGAAAGAACCGGGATACAAGCAGTTCCAACCGGTAGGTTGGTATAATGTATCTGATTTCCAGTTTTCAAAATCTCCGTTAAAACCAACCGGTTGAGTAATACCTAAACCTGTAAAATTGACGCTATCAATGGTAATTGTGTTACCCGGGTAGCAACCTTTATTGTAATTATTATCAAATATTGCAGCTGCACTAGAAATTACTGCAAAAATAACCGTATCAGGGGTTATAGACAATGCCGGAGTAAGTGCTTTTGTATAAAGTGTATATGAACCTTGGCTAACAAAAATAGGAAACAGGTAAGCCCCGATTACTACACCTGATTTTTTAAAAACCGCTGCAACGCCAGCAGTATCACCGGCTACTATATTACAAGTATAATGAAAACTAATTCCGGTAGGTTTTTGTGCGTAAGGTATGCCTCCTTGTCCTTGAAGAGGATTGCCGCCATTGGTAACATAACCTGGTAATGTATCCGCGCCAATTTTTAAGGTGGTTACCTGAAGAGCGTAGGTTCCATGAAACGCAGAAGTTGACCTTATTGCATTAACTCCTGCTAATCCTAAATCATTTTGAATATCCTGGTCGTTGGAATTTAGGTAACCTGTCAAGTCATTAAATGCTATATTGCTCCAATTTTCAAAGCTTCCGTTCGGAACGGCTTGGGCAGCAATAAAACCGGCAAATAAGATTCCGGCGCTTAAAAAAAGTAGTTTTTTCATAATTTGATTTTTAAATTAATTATGCAAAAATAGAAAGAAGATGGAAATAATACCTTAATTCCTTTTATTAAATTATTATAATCATCGGAAATACTATTTACAAAACTATTAAATAGCTTTTGTTATGGTAGTAAAAACATCAAAATACATTGCATAAGGGAGTTTGCATCCTTTAACAATAAAGATAACTAGCATCTTGTGATTGCCAAAGAAGCTTCGTATTAATTAGAAGCCAATTTTATCTTAGTGCCGGGAGAAAGTTTTGCACTTTCAGGTATATGGTTAAGTTTTTTCAGCGTTGCGATAGGTATTCCTGTGCTTTGCGAAATATGCCATAAAGTATCTCCATGCTGCACTATATAATAATCTTTTTTTGAGGCTGCTTTACCGTTCTTTTTGCCGGTTTCTTCTTTGTATCCCCTTCGGTTTATGTATACCATCAAATGTTGTCCGGGATGGATATCAGAACTTGCAAGTCCGTTCCATTCCTTCAATTCACGTACAGTACAGTGGTATCTATTGGCAACGTTACTAAGGTGTTCACCTCTCCTAACCCGATGATACTCCACCTGGGGCATATTTTGTTGCAGCGTAAGTATTTGTTCGCTTGAAGTAGTATCTTTCTTTGCGAGATTATATATGGCCTTTTCATTGGTAACGAAAGTACCCACTTTTGAAACAGGAAGGCACACAGTATAGCAACCTTCCTCGGAATAAGGCACAACCCCTAGTTTGTAACAGGGATTTAAATAAGCAATTTCGTTGTAAGGTACATTTAGGTATGTAGCAAGTTGAGAAAATGATAATTGGGCATGAACGCACACAGTATCAATGTCGAAAAAGGTAGCATTGGGTATTCCAGGATATATATTGTGTGAAGTAGCATAATTCATTACGTAGCTAACCGCTATAAATGCAGGTACATATCCCTGAGTTTCTTTAGGCAGGTAAGGACGGATTTCCCAAAAACTCATTTTACCACCTGAACGGCGGATAGCTTTGCTCACCTCCATTGGCCCGCAGTTGTATGCAGCAAGGGCAAGTTGCCAGTCATTAAACATGCCGTGAAGAAATCTCAGGTATTCGCAAGCTGCAATGGTTGATTTAACAGGGTCATTACGTTCATCTACATAAGAAGTAACTTGCAAGTTGTATAATTTACCGGTGGTGTACATAAACTGCCACAACCCCCTTGCACCTGCTCTGGAGCAAGCAGTAGGGCTCATGGCCGATTCTACCACAGCAAGATACTTTAATTCCAATGGCATTTTATAACGGTCAAGTATTTGTTCCATCATTGGGAAATATAATTTTGAAAGAGCGAGTACTCTGGAAGTCAATGCCCTTTTCCTTACGGCATACATTTCTATATATTCCTTTACTACATCATTATAAACGAAGCCAAAGGGAGATTGAGCATCCATTTTTGCCATACGGTCGCTAAATACTTTATCACTATACCAAGGAATGGAATCGGGAGCAAAATGATATGGTGACTTTACAAAATCATACCCTTTTTCAAAAAAAGTGAGGTGCGCAAGACTGTCAAGATTTGCTGCAATTGGGTCATCTGCAAATGGGGCTGAATCTTTCTTTGCAAGGGTATCATGAGGCATTGCTATACCCTCTCCCGCAACAAATAGGGTAATAAATAATAACAGGATATGGGCTTTTTTTATATGCATTTTGTTGTATACGGGTAAATAAATAATAAGTTTCCAAGTTTGCAAAGTTACGAAGAACTATTTATATTACAAAACATATAAGGCAATGATATTCACGAATGTGTGTTCATTAACTCTTTAGAAAAGGTTAATAAAGTCATTTCATTATATTTACGAGCCATAAGCTGCACGCCGAAAGGCAGGCCATTGGAATGCTTACCCAGGGGCAAAGATATGGCAGGCAAGCCAGTAATATTGGCCTGTACAGTAAAGATATCTTCCAAGTACATTTTAACCGGATCAAGGTCATTTTGCCCAAATGAGAATGCCGTTCCAGGAGTAGTCGGCAACAATATAAGGTCAAAATTTTTAAATATTTCATTGGTTTTCTCAACAAATATCCTTCTAACCTTTTGCCCCCGTGCATAATAAGCATCATAGTAGCCTGTGCTTAACACAAAAGTACCCAGCATAATGCGTCTCTTCACTTCTTTTCCAAAACCCTTTGAGCGCGACTTTTTATAAACCATATCGGGATCTTTTGCTTCCGGGGCTCTGTATCCATAATTTATTCCGCTGTAACGGGAAAGATTGGAGGAAGCTTCAGCAGTAGTTAATACATAGTAAGTAGGTACTGCATAATCAATAAAGGGAAATGCAACCGGTTCTACAATATGTCCTTTCGCCTTAAGCGATACTATGGTTTTCTCTAAGTGCAATTTTATTTCCGGGTCAAGCCCCTCATGTTCAATACAATCCTTTATATAAGCTATGCGAAGTCTACCTATATCTGTTTTAGAAAGCCTTTCATGATAATTCGGGACTTCATTCTGAGAAACAGTGCTGTCATATGCGTCCTTACCGGCCATTATTTCCAATAATAATGCTGCATCTTCTATAGTATTGGTTAGCGGGCCTATCTGGTCAAATGAAGAAGCATATGCAAGCAGTCCGTAACGGGATATTCTACCATAGCTTGGCTTTAAGCCTACCACTCCGCAAAAAGATGCCGGCTGGCGAATAGACCCGCCCGTATCGCTGCCCAGTGCTGCCGTGCAAAGGCCCGCCGCTACTGCAACTGCAGAGCCTCCGGATGAACCACCCGAAACCCTCCTATTATCATGGGGATTAAGCACCTTTCCATATGCCGACTTTTCGTTGGAACTACCCATAGCAAACTCATCGCAATTGCAACGGCCAATAATAATAGCATCTTCAGCAAGCAGCCTTTCTACTACCGTAGCATGATAAAGTGACACAAATCCTTCCAATATTTTGGATGCTGCCGATACGCGATGGCCTTTATAGCAAATATTATCTTTTAAAGCTATTACCATGCCGGCAAGCCTGCCACTTTTTCCTTTCCTTATTTTTTCGTCTATCTCTTCCGCACGCAACAAAGCTTCATCTCCAAACACCTCCAAAAAAGCATTTAGATGTTTGTTTGCTTCTATACGTTTTAAATAAAAGTCGATAAGCTCTCGGCAATTTAATTTGCCGGCGCTCATCTCTTTTTTTATTTCTCCAAATGACTTATTCATATGTATAATACCGCCTTAGCTTTTCATACCTATTTTATCTATGGCCTTTGCAAGTTTATGATCTTTTTCCGTAACAATATCGCCTGCACTATGGGTATTGAGCCATATTTCAAGTTCATTGTATGTATTTTTCCATTCCGGATGATGATCCATTTTTTCGGCAATCAAAGCAACGTGTGTCATGAATGCGAATGTTTCCTTAAAATCACCAAATGTGAATTTTTTATAGAGTTTATTGCCTGTTTCTTTCCACATATTTTTATTTTTTATGGCGCTAGCCGTTCAATTTTCCATTTATTTTTTTCAAAAGTATATAGAATCCTGTCATGGAGTCTACTTGATCTGCCTTGCCAGAATTCAATACGGGTGGGGATAATACAAAATCCGCCCCAAAAAGGCGGACGGGTAATTTCATTATTCCCATGCTCCATTATAAAATCATGGTGCTTTTGCTCCAATTCACTTCTACCCGAAATTACAGAGCTTTGAGGTGAAACCCATGCTCCGGCTTTACTTCCCAAAGGCCTTATTTTAAAATATTCATCCGATTCGGAAGCACTTACTTTCTGAACCTTGCCCTCTACTCTAATTTGCTTTTCAAGAGACGACCAGAAAAAAGTCATGGCTGCAAAAGAATTTTCAAGCAATTCTTTTCCCTTGCGGCTGTCATAATTGGTATAGAAAACAAAACTTTCATTTTCCACACCTTTTAAAAGCACCACTCTTGCAGAAGGTTTGGCATCTTTCGTTGCAGTAGAAAGCACAAAGGCATTAGCATCTTTGGGATGCTTTTTTATTGCCTCTGCAAACCATTTTTCAAATTGAACAAAAGGATTATCCGCAACATCTGACTCACTCAAATTTTTGTCTTCTGAATTATACTGTATGTCTAATATTTCCTTACTTAAATTACTCATGGTTCAACAATAGGAAACACAAAAGTAAGAAAGAATAGGACGATTAATTATGCTATTGGAATTATATTATTCCTTCCGCCCCACTTTCAGAATAATGTCCCATTTAATTTCTTTCATGTTTTTTGCATCGCCCCAGGCATTTTCCAACACTTCTTTTACCGGCCCAATAGGGTCTTTACCATTAATCCTAATATATTTCTGTGTGCTTGACCAACTATAAAAATATCCAATTAAAAAATCCATATTTGCTTTTAAAGAAATTTCAAATGAAGGTGTTTCAATCGCCTTAAATGGAAAAGGTATAGTATTGTAATTATTAGTAATGTGTGCTCTTTCGGGCGGCCAATATTCTCCCAAAACATCTTTTACCAAATATTTTACAATAGGGTCAATAGAATCGTCAATATGGCTTTTATAATAGGCCCATGCTGCGAATACTCCGCCCGGTTTAAGCACCCGGTTAACCTCTTTAAAAAACTTGTCAAAATCCATCCAATGCAATGCAGAGGCTATAGTAACCATATCTACAAGACCGTCATGTATCCCGCTATTATCTGCCAATGCAACAGAATATGTAACTTTTTCATCCGGAATTGCATTGCTAATTTGTTGAATACTGCCATCGGTTGCTATTACTTTTTCAAAATATCTTGCAAGTGAAGTAGCAGCCTGTCCATTGCCAGTGGCGCAATCCCATACCAAATTATGCGCAGGCGCTAACGATGCTAAAAACCGAAAAAGTTCATCTGGATAGTTAGGCCTAGACTTTAAATAAATTTCCGATTGCAATGAAAAATGATCTTTGAATTGCATAAAACC
>Ga0302185_10000263_pt1 | contig 41481 bp, 45 predicted proteins | sample II_Bog_E1_1_FD_200231 | JGI IMG/M metagenome (GOLD analysis project Ga0302185, IMG submission 200231) | Peat permafrost microbial communities from Stordalen Mire near Abisko, Sweden - II_Bog_E1_2 | ecosystem: Environmental > Terrestrial > Soil > Wetlands > Peat | place: Sweden: Abisko... | reverse complement strand
TTTTTTTAATAAAAATAGAATCAATATTAATTATCAACGGGCAACAGAGCATATATCTTGGCTAATTTATCATAAACCATCTATGGTAGAGATTGAAGAGCAATTCCTTTGGAGAGTTCATAGAGAAGGGAAAATATTTTTCCAAATTAATGTATTACTCAAAAGCTTGAGTACAATCTCTATTATAGGGTTTCTCTTAAGTTCATATATTTATATCATGCTAACAACCAGATTACTAAACATTAATCCTGTTCGCCTATTGCACCGACAATGTTACGGACTGCTGGACCACAAAAAGATGGAGGAGCTCAAGCACAAACTATTCACAGACCGTTAAAAAACTTTGCTGCTCAAGGCAAAGTTTATACTGAAGGAAGCCAAGTATACGCTCGTGCAGGGATCTAAGGATTTGTGGAACGACGCCAAATGGATGACTAACCTGTATAAAATAAAATCTCCCAGTGACTTCACTGGATTTTAGTTAGCCGAGAGTCAACGGATAAAGATTGACATGCTAAAATTCATCCCGTACTCAGTCATATTACTTGTACCTTTCGCTGAGCTATCTTTACCCCTTATCTTATGGCTTTTCCCCAACGCTGTTCCTTCGTTTTACTTGTTTGATACGGCTGAAGATCAACGGAGGTAGAAGTGCGAGCAAGTACAGTTTTAGAGCCATAAATATTTAATATAAAAACTCGAAGATGTCATGAGTACGCGATTCAAACTCACCCCCAAGGAATTTTCGAGGTACGAGTTTTTCAACGAGGGATATTTTGAGATAATTGACGAGTTAGACAGTTATCTCCATTACTAAAGATTTAACTCTGACGATCTGATAAAAGTGCTGTAGTTTTTGGGAGGCGGAGACTTCGTGACTGGTACGGCTTCAATAAACAAAATTGTAAATCTTTTTACTCTTAACATTCCGAGAGTGCTACTTAAAATCTGCCGTTTTCTTGTTTCTAAAATTTTACGAATCAAATTGGAGACCTACCAAGACCCATGGTTTATTCAGGGGAATTTTAGAATATTTAAATTCAACTTCTTTCCCTTTGAGTACTTGAAGAGACAGTTTCTACTATGGCAGATTAAGAGAAAGTTTAGAATGATATGGATTCAAGACCGGGCTTTCGAGAAATTTGGACTTGATGATGTTGTTGGCAGGAACATCAAATAAATTGCAAGAGAAAGGGGGTTAGCGACTCTGAGTTGCTATTAGACTCTAAAGAACGTGGTGAAGAACGACTGGATCAAATTCACAACCCATCCAAAATTCAAGAACTCAAACACGAAGCTTTGGTACAGTGTCATGATGTACAACTTCTTGAAGGAGTCAAGCCGCGACATTAACTGATCTTTGCAATATCTAAATTTGAGTATATCTGTTATATTCTACGATAACAAGGGTATAATTGATAAAAACAAGACTATTATGATAGTGTTCGATATAATCATAATAAAAGATGAATGGATCAAGGGAATGGCTGTTTCTTCTAGGACATGATTCGGTATTGAATGTTTCTACTGAAAAAAGGGTTCTTCACTCCGTCAGCCCACATTAACTTAAATATTTTGTGGGTTTATTCTGACATTTTCTTATGATTGTACTCAGGATAAAGCAACGGAGCTAATTGATACTTAAAATGCTCGTAAAACATGCTTATGGGATTGAGTTGGGGAGAACGAGGAGGAAGATAAAGAACTTTTATTTTGTGCGATGCAATGGCTAATTTAACTGCCTTCCCCTTATGCAATTGATTGTTGTCCATCAAAATGGTGCAGTCCGGATGTTTCTTCCAAACTTCAATCAAGAAACTGATAAACTCGTCTTCATTCAATCTGCGATGCTTCAGTTTCCAATGCAGTACGTGATAATTTCCCAAAGCCAATATGAAGTTAATCTCTTCCAAGAATCCTAGATTTGGATCTGAGATGGTGAAGTTACTCTTGGGGTTGTCTACCTTTTTAAGATAGCGCAGTTCATCAATGAAGATGAGTTTTTGCTAATCTAATTTGTTCAATTCCTTCATGAAGAGAAAGCGATAGTGGATATTGGTGGGAGAGTTTGTTTCTGGAAAGCACTTCATCGATAAGCTGACTGATCCCGCTTTTCTATTCACTCCTTCGCCTTATATTTTTAGTTATGCATCTTTTTAGGCCTTAAAATGCAAAGGCTATCTGTGATTCTTTACAACCTTTGAGTTTGCCTCTTCATTGCTTTTCCTTGTAGGTTATTGTCTCTTTACTTTGAAGAGGCGAACGTATCTGGCAAGCGTCGTCATTGAAATCCTGTACTTATTAACGAGTTGCTAGCGAGTATGCTGTCCAACTTACAAGTCATGGACCAGCTCCTATAATTGTTGGTGCCCCAGTATTTGGTATTTCTTTTTTGAAATGATATAGTCATCATTTCCATTTTTTGGCGCAAATAAATGTTTCTCTACATCATCTGAGGTGGACCTCCAGTCAATTTGCTTTTCATCCTCAAGCTGCATCTATGAAGGCTCTATTTTAGGGATGCCCATTTCTTAATCATTGAATTATTCTACGAATTTAGTTAAATCTTAATTGAGGTCATCAAACTCCTCTTCATCTGAAGGTATATTGATAGCGTTGAGTAGGTCAATTCCCGTCTTGAGATGGAGTCGAATTAACTCTTCAATGTTCCTCCTTCGTTGCTAAGTGATTCTATATTGATATAGAGGTCAATTATGCATTGATGTTATACTTCGATATATCGTCAATTATATATACTTCTTAATTTGAATCATATGAGACAGATCGTTGAAAATGTCAAGTTCAATGCGTATTCTATTAAGAATGCAGTATCATATCAATACTTGATTACACTTTCAACTTTGTTGTCAAATCACCAAAACAATCAAAATTAACAAAATGACCCGATAACTATAATAATAATAAGATAATGATCGCCCACAGCCGCAGATGCGCAGATGCTATTCGCTAGAGCATCGAGATGCAATACACGTGCAGATCCAACATAAAATAACTGGACCTCACAAGTCATTGTATCTGCAGCTTTACCTACTAATCGTCCACGCTGCTGTAATAATTAATTAAATTGCAAAATTTGATACTTGCTGATTGCGAACTATTCACGTTAAATTCATTACCATATTTGGGAGGACTGCAATAACTTGATCTTTCCAATAATCGAATTCCAGATGCGTAAATAGTCCATGTCCTGAAGTATACAAATTTAGTCCGACTTAATATTTCTTATAATTGCATATAAAAATCAGAAACCGTTTTTGCATTGAAAGTTTTGAGGAAATTAAAAATGATAGATTGCATGTGTAATCCTTTAGAAAGGGTAGAACAATACTAAAATGCTATCCTCAGGGAGATTGCACAACTCAGAGTACTGAATGGGCTGCAAAGATAGGGCAAGTAATATGTTGAAGCTCCTTTTTATGTGATAAAGGAGAATCCTCGGTAGGGAAAGACATAAAATAAGGAGTTAGCTTTAAAATTCAAGTCAGACTCCAAAAGATAAAAGCCTTAAGTTGGCTAAATATAAATAGTAAGCTGGGTGAAGAACTGCCATATGATTCGCAGATACAGAGATAAGTCCGTGATATAAATTGATGAATCTGACGAAATTCCCAAAAAGAGAAGAATGATCTGAGTGATACTTTCTTGATAATTTATGACTCTCGTGATTGTTAGATTTATAATCATATTTAGTTGATGAAGTATATCCTTTGACGCCTTTTTTGATCTATATAGTCTGCAGCTTCAACATATTGCATATGAAACTCAATATTTAGGAAGATAAAGGATAAGGCATTACTGATGATTAAGGAATTTTTATCAAAAACAAAATTATTGAAGTTGCTAAACAATTAGGATAGAAACCTATGGATAATGCTCAGCAATTTTAGTCAATGATGGCTTAGGTTCTAGAAGGGATATGGAAAGTTATTATCATTGGATCAGGCAGCTGCGAACTGGGCTTTCATGTTGCCGATTCTTATACAGGACAAATGGCTTCAACTCTACCCATTTGGGCCCTATTCTTGGCTTTATGGAATTTATAGAGAGAGAACATAGTGATCATCATCAATCTAATCAATAAATTGGGAATGAAGGTATGGCATAAATAAACGATCATGTACTTTGCTCACTCAAATTGCTCTAGTTTTTTTTGTATGACTTCCAACTTGCGTCTCTTGGCATTTTGCTCCATTTTTTTCATTCTTTTATCCCTGCGCTTCTGTAGTTCATTGACGGGGTTAAATATTTTTTTCTAATGTCCCTTATAAAGAGTTTCCTTATACTTTTGCATTTCCTTGAAGATGCCTTACTCATTGCTTGGCATTTTCTTTTGCAATTTTTTCATTTTACGCTTCAACTTACGATTTTGACCCATAGTAATGTGATTGGCCATATCAAAGTCGCACTCCGCAGCAGTGTTGTTACTCATGTATGAACCCAGGGCGCTCCTTGGCTCCTTCTCTACCCATTTAAAATCCTTGGCTAAACGTTTATTCTCCCTCTGAACCTTCTTATGCACTTTTTGAATGATTTTGCGTCGACTCATAACTTTTTCCTTAACTTCAACCTCCTCTTTGACCTGCATTGTTGATGGTTAATTAAATATTATACAAGTATAATAAGCCATTATCACAATTCTTAACGATCTTATAACACTGGCTTTGGGTCAGTTGAAGGCACAAATATCTTTAACCATTCGCCCTCATCCAAGGAGGGAACTGATAACACTTCTAAGTTTTTCTTGACATGCCGATTTAATTTTTGCCCCACTAAGGTGCTCACCAAAGCCTTTGAAGGTATTGATCGTATCAGTTGAAGGTGTTTGGCTCCATTATTGCTGCATTTCAGAAGATTAGCCTGCATGGGAACGTTGACCAACGATCCACTTAGAAAAGGACTATTTGAGACCACATTCAATCTTAACTCCTCGGCTAAGTCTAAGAAAGATTGATTCTATTTGTATTTTTCTGCAAATACTTAAGGCATGAAAACATTAATCTATAATATTTAAGGTGTATACAGGCAATTGAACGAATTTAAAGCCATGATTGACTCCGCCTACCTTTTCAGCTATTCCTAGTATCTTCTCAATGCTTAGAAAACCTTTTTAGCTTTGATGGAGCCGAAAGGCCTGCCATGATGACAATCCGTAATATCTTATCTTTTTTTACGATCTGGCTTGCTCTAAAAATTCGAATGCTTTCCTCAACCTGTCATCAAATTATCCGCTTTATAGATTGTTCCTAAATGATAGGAGTAATACATTTGGGATTAGGCAAAGTTGTTGAGATAATAGACGTCAATGGTATTTACCCCCATATTCTTCAATGATTGCTCAAGCTATGACTTCAAGAAAAGAGGATGAACACAATGATCGTTAATCACATGCGAAGAATCAATTCCTTTAGGTACATTATTTCGCACATAGCCTGCCTTGCTGCTAATATGGAAGCAACTTCTCGAGTATCCTTTCTCTTATATTAGGTGATTGAGAGCCTAGCCAACAATTATCTCAGATCTGCCACCCCTAAAGTTGCGGCAGGTGTCAATCACATTTACTCCGCTATCAAGACTATCCACCAATCCATTAAATTGAACTAAATCTTCCTATTCGCCAAATGATCCCTTATATGTGCCCACTCCAATAGCTGAAATCCTGACTTGAGGATGGGAGATTAATTATTTATAGTGGCTGTTCGGATTTTTGGCGTGATAGGCCCGAAAGCCTTCCAGATCATAGTGGCCATTGAAAGTTGTCCTCTGTGCTTTTCTGATGGTTTATAAAATGTCCTTGCGTCTGTAGGAGTTGGCCTCTATAATGGTTTCGAGGGTGTGGGAGTGCCTCCTGATGGTGTTCAATATTTGCATATCAAATTATAAATATTTGAGATGTAAAATCAAGCCCTGCCGAAGTTTGACCACAAGAAGGTGTTCGAGTATTTGCTGAAGTAGAAAAACTCTTTGACTACCCTTGCGGCTTTCTTCAAGAGTAGCGATTAGTACTAAAAAAATTCAATCAAGATCATCTAAGAAAATATGAAGGACATAAAGCAAGCAACTGCAAAGATCAATAACAATCAAATAGCAAATCTTTTGAGCAATTTCTCAATTCACCAGGCCGAAAAGCAGGAGGCAGGAATTTCGGTAAATCTTAAGCCATTTAGATTAGGGTAATAAATTAAAAGATAACGACGTGGCTGTTCAACGCATCGGAGATAATTACTCAACTCCAGTAAAAATCACGAAACTTGTAAAGATTATTGAGCCAAAATAAAAGTCTTTCTCAATAGCAAATTATAGCATTCAAACAATAATTACAGACCAATATGATGAAGGTATATGAGTTAAGGGAATTTGTCATCAGCACCTATGGTCATAGAATGATCAAAATCTGCTGTCAGCAAATCGAGGATATTACCAGCAAAATGCAAAATTAACTCGAGAGAGGCTTCAACAAATGATTGCATTAATAAGCATTTTTGAAAATTAGCTAAAATCAAGGCAGTCACTTCGGTTGGGCTTGGGTTTTGATCCTAAATCGGCGAGCGAGGTCATTCTTTTTAATGAGACGACGATTATGCAACATAAATTAGGCTTCAGATGAGCCATCCACGTCGTTTGAAGATTCCTATACGGCCACAGTGCGAATCCTGTTGTTTCTAATGGTCATATCATCATCGAACAACTTAAAGGAAGGCACTTTGGTGCTCATGAACGAGGCGTTAATACTATCTTATCCTTTCTAATTAAGATTAATTTTACCTAATCCTTCAAAATAAGGTCAGTATATTTTCCAATCTCCCCTATTGTCTCCTTGATTTGGTTTAAAAAAGTCTTTTGGTTCAATTTGATCTATGTCTCTTGCCTCGGTTGATTGAAATAGGCGCAGTGAAAACGCATGACCCACTTGGCCATGAGTTACCGTTTGTTTTTGATATTTTTGAGTTGGTCTTCGAGCTATTAGACTTGTTTTTGAAGAGGTTCGAAGTTTTTGATTTGTCGGCTTGAATTCTAAAGGATTTCGCCGGCTTAAAGAGTCAGTTGATGAGATACCTACCCAAGCTGCTCATTTTATGTCTTCAGTTTTTAAAGAATATTCTCTTTTTCCGATATATTTGTCAGCAGCATTCCATAGTCCTTCTCCCTATCAATAAATCTATTAATGAAATCCCGGCTATCCGCAATGTCCGTCCTGCTTTTTATTTGGTGGTAGGCGTTTTCGGCAATCTAATTTTAAGCTATCAATCTCTCCATCTTATTCTTTAAAAACCTTTTAAGGAAGAGATTGACAACACATATATTGATCCACTCTTTCTCCTCCGGCAGTTTTTCACTCATTGCACGCACCACGACCTCTTCGATTTAATATTGACGCTATTCGCGCTTTTTGAGACTGGTGTGCTTTTGACCAAGCACATCATACAAGGATTGTATTCTGGTTGTTCGTTACCTTGTTTTAACACCTACTGTTTTTTGGACCTACTGCAAGACATCTTTGCAGCATGAACTGAGCCTGTTCTTGTTGAAGTCATCGTGCTTGAGTGAATTTAACTTTAAGTTTTACTTCTTCAGGCCATGCTACTTATCAAAATTACGCTTTTTCAAGATGAGAATATCGTTTTTGAGGCGGGCCTGCATTTATTTGTAGATATCGAGGTTATACAAGCATGAATCTACTGAAGCGTTAAATGAATCGAATTCTGCTTGCCTGATCTATAAATTCTTAATAATGAATATCGTACTTGCTTCGCCCCATAGACTTGGTCCTTGAGTTTTGACTCCTCAATTCGTATACCTTCGGCCATTCTCGTCTTTTTGTCGATATCATCGTTGAGTTTGTTGGTTTTAATGGTCATTTAATCATACCTTTTCCTCAAATCAATAACTAATGCGTGCATATCCTTCTCTTCGTCCAGCAAATTTCTTAAGTTTGGCTCTGCCTCGTTACTCGTATCAATTATCTTGCTGATATCATTTTCTCTGAGTAAATTCGTACGTACTTGATACCCTTGGATAGGGATTTGTTCATAGCAAACTTGATGACTGGTTGATCCTTGACAGTGGTGTTAAAAGTTTAGCCTAACCGCAATCGATCCACGATAATTGACTTATTGACGGTTTGCATTAACTAATAAACCAATTAATTATAAGTTTCAGAAGTATTTCAATGATATAAAAAAGACCAATGGGCATTTTACCGATGCCTTTTGGCTGTAGTTGTCTTTATAATGCTTGAATGATGTCAATTTCTGTGTGGCTAAAATAGAAAGTGCTTCTGTATTATTTTATGCACTTTAGTCATTTTATTGTTATTATTCGAATATAGAAGATGGGAGCCTGTAATTGCAATGCATCCAAAAATATAGCAGAAGAACTGCACCATTAAATAGAGGCGTAATAACCTGACAAATAGCAGAAGGATAACCTTAACAAGTCCATAAACGTACCCAATTTGCCATTCAGAGTAATGTCGCAGAAAAGAAGCGCGGTAAAAATGCCCTCATAATCGACAGTTAATAAGTAGAGCTTCAGGATAACATCGAGTACTCCGATTCTTCAGGAATCAGTGAGGCGGACATGACTGAAATCAAAAAGGCCCTCAAGAAGCATTTCATATTTTCCCAGCTCAACGCCAATGAAATTTAGTGCTTTATGAAGGAGATGAAACCGTGTATTGCCCACCGCAGCACGTATATCTTCAAGCAAGGCGATAAGAGCGGGTCATACTACATTATTCTGGAGGGAGTCTGCCAAATCGAGATTAACAATGAGAAGAAGAAAACCCTAACCTATGGAGATTCCTTCGGCGATTTGGGTATCATTTACAGTGCGCCCAGGTCAGCATCGGTGTTTGCACTTACTGACTGTGAGTTAGTCCAAATCAATAGACAGAAATTCAAGAAGGTTATGGATGACATCAATCAAATCTATGAGAAGGAAAATAAGAAGTTTCTAACAGTACTCACCTTCTTTAAGGATTTGACAGAGGAACAGAAAAATGCTATTGCCTCTACCTGTCTCACCGAAACGTACGAGGAGGGGCAGGTGATCTTCAACCAAGGGGACGACGCTAATTCCTTCTATGTGATTAAAGAGGGTACCGTGGTCATAAAGTAAAAAAAGCAGTAGTTGAAAGAGATGGACTGTTTCGGCTAAAATTCAATCCTAGTCGAGGGAGGAACTCGGTCTAACACTCTCGTGGCGAAGACCCACTGCATAATTCTGTCAATGAGTCGCTAGAATATTAAAACTAGTTTGGGGGACAGTCTCAAGAATGTCATGAAAAAGAATATGATGTGGAAAATAGTCGAGGAGTCCAAACTGTATGATTCACTGGATTCGGAAAAGCTGAGGGAGGCTGCTGATGAGTGCTAGTTCCTCTCATTTAAGAAGGGAGAGGTGGTCTTTAAGAAAGGAAGCGAACACAAAAACATCATATATGTTTTGCTAAACACTCAGCTGAACAGTACAGCCGGTAACTATGAGCCGAACTCAATTATCTAAACGGAGCAAATACTAAACAAGATGTCACTGAAGGTCAAGGAGGACATGCTAGCACTTGATGATGGTCTGCTTGCCAAAATCAAGTATAACATCGAGCCAATTCCAACCACAGCAAGGATATCCGCGAAACAAGGAAAGGGAGATGGGCTCGCAGGATCAACTAATCAGGATAAATCTTCGATTTAGAAAAAGATGCAGATCAGCGATTTTCACGTGGTCCGTAAACTTAGATAAGGCAATTTTGGCAAAGTCTATGTCTGCTGGAACGCCAAAACTGAAAAATTGTACGCTATAAAGGTGTTAGACCGAGCCTACGTCTAAAAGTCGCAGATAATTCAGTATATCATGAACGAAGAGTAAATTCTACGGATAGTTCCCAAATCCCCCTTTATCGTGGGTTTTTACAAATTAGTGAAGGACTCAAATTTCATTTACTTCATCATGGACTTCATAGAGGGCGAAGACTTGTTTGATGTCATCACTAAAGTGATCATATTCACCGCGGAGCACACTACATTTCTGATCAGTCAAATACTCTTGATGATGGAGCATATGCATAATAATCACATCATCTACAGAGATTTGAAACCTGAAAACCTGATGATGAATACGGATGGATACCTGGTATTGGTGGACATGGGCACTGCTAAAAAATTAAAAATAGAGAAGAGGTTTAGAACCAATACCATTATCGGCACACCGCACTACATGGCTCCGGAAATCATAACAGGAAAAGGGTATAGCTTTCCTGTGGATCTGTGGTCGCTCGGGGTTATCACCTATGAACTCCTATGCGGCAAACTCCCCTTTGGATAAAACTCAGAAGACCCTTTTACGATATACGAATAAATAGTGAATTCAAGCGTGAAGTACCCTCGAAACTGCCCTAAGAACAGCAAGGCCTTTATCGAAAAATTACTCAGTAAAAGCGCTCAACACCGCATCGGGAGTGGTTTTGAATAGTTAAAAAAGCATCCCTTCTTCTTATAGGTCAATTGGAAAAATATTTTAAATCGAACTGCGGAGACCTATTACAAGCCTGCTGAGGACGTTAAGGTCAAGAAGGCTGATATATAAAAGGCTTTGACGAAGGAGAAGAACAAGGCTCCGAATAGATTCGTGGCTGATAAAGTGGCTAAATGACTGATTTATTCCATATATATTTTTTCTATTAATCAGTCATTACAAATTGTTAGGACTATGATATGGTGAAATTGGAATCTATCAAAACAGAGGATGAATGAATAATGAATAAGTTAAGTCAATATCAAGAAAGACTCCTGATTCGTTCATTTGTTCTTCTTCACCTCCTTCATCAGATAGTCCTTGAGTTTACTGACGTTGCTGGCCTTGATCTTAAAGGGCTTCTCCACTCCTCTTATCTTTTCAACTGCGCTGCTCACGTCCTCGATCTTTTTGATCCACTGATCGATGTGCACCTGATACTTCTCGATCTCAGTCTCAATGACTGTTATATCATCGATGATTTTCTTGGATTCATGCGCCATGCTGTTGATTTCTTTCACCAGTTGGGTCTGCTGCGTCATGTGTCTTTCCTTAAGCTTGAGCACTAACTCCTCTTTGTTATCAAGCAGCTAATCGTCTTTGGCTGTTTCGAACTCCTTGGGTATTTCTATGAGATCAGTAGTATTTTTATCGTTGGCGTCTTAAGCGTCTATCTTTTTAATGAGTTTGCTCATTGTATGATAATATGTATGCAGTTATTGTATCTGATATCATTGATTGCTGCTTTTTTGCCTTTTGCCCTTTTTCTCTGCATGCAAAGGCCTCTTCTTGAGAATTTTCAAGTTCTTGAAGGCTTCTTTAGTCTGTTCGTAGTCGAGATGTATGTTGACGATGGATCTCAAAAGGTTCAAGATGTAATCCTTGTCTTGCAAAGGTGCCTCCTCTCCCAGCTCCATGCGGTTCAGCAATTAGATAATATATAATCAATGTTATGAATCCTAATGCGCTGCAAAGCTGCAGTCTGGATCTTAACTGCTCATCAACTTTCAGCTGCGTTTCATGCCCACTTGGTTTTATTTTCAGCAATATTCCGTGTATACTCTACTTCAGCTGTGCGCGTTGCCTGCCTACTTCCAATAGCACCCGCCCCAGCTGCTATAACGGGAAATATCTATATTTTAATTCTCAATGCATCTCCTGTCCCACAGGTTGCGCCAACTGCTTAAGTAAATCAACCTGCTTAACTTTTACCAGTGAATATACTTCACTTATCCTTAAATCTGTTAATAATCCTTAGCCTGTGCTCCATGCAATTCTCCACGTGCTCTTTGCCAAGGTACACCTAACGTCTACACAGGGTGTGTAAGTGGTTATGCTTTAGGAGCAGGCAAATGTATATCAAACTTTAACTTTGGGTTTAGCGTAACTTTATCGGTGACTTTTAGCTAGTTTTATTTTAACTACGTTGCCTTTCTGATTGCCTTGGCAAATAATGTGAACAGTCCTTATGAAGCAATCAATCTACAATTAATATCATCAGCATCTGCCATCGTCTAGGGCACAGTCAGCACTAACAGTCAATCAAGAATTTAACCTCTCAATCACAATATTACATGTTTACTGTTGTCAGTTTCCAGGAACCTCAAAAATAATCAATCATATATAGGAGTTGAAGTGCCATGAATTGGTGATTGATCTGAACAATTATTGCATAGTCATAATATTTAATGTTTTATGGTTGTTGTTTGGAGTGGATCGATTGATGCTTTCGGAACCACTACACTACACTGCACTATTCTTTTGTAAATCAAATTGGGCTTATTGCTAATCACTGGAGGGCTCTTACCTTTTTTGCGACTATATACGAAGAGGTCATATATTGATTTTTTCCTGTAACTAATTCAATTGTATCAATATAATAGGAAGAGCAAAAAAGGTTTATATTATACAGCTTATGAAATATTTATTGATTAATCAAGAGCTATCACATCTTTCTTTCACTTTTTTCTTGTGAAGATTACCATTATTCCATATATCCTTACTTATATTCATCAGACTAATTAACAAAATCAATGCGTTCTATTGCGTCCTTGAGGAGGTCATCGTCGAAATCTTCATTTAACCCCAGTAAAAAGTATAGGGTAACTTAAAAACAGTTGAAAAAGCTAGTTACGCGCATGGAAATTGGATGATAATAGGAATTTTATTTTTTCTTATAGACAATGTTGCATAGTTGGGAAGGATTAGTATTAGAAATGAAATATTCTGTTGAATAAAGAGATCCCTCGTCCTTCTTCCTATCGATTTCGATGAGCTGTTTTGTTTAATTGTGCAGGCACATTGAATGCCTTATCTTTTATTTGCTATCAGATTTGGTAATCAAATTGATAACACAAAATTATCCCAAGTTTAAGCACTAAAGAAGGTTTGAGTCTGTAAAACTTTAAAATGGAAAAGAAAAAGTCTCCCAGCTAATGTAACCATATTATGTATCGATTGATACTTTTACTATTTTATTCTCTCTCTAATTTTCCTAACTTATAAATTCACATGCAATTAAAATCTACCCTTTCTTCTCGTTCTCCCAAACATCTGAAATCGATATTGATTTTACACCGTACGGGCGGAACGAATCAAATTCCATCGTTTATTCTTATAATTTATATTTATCTTCCTCTGTCAGCTTTTACAACCGAATGATGTTCAGAACCAATCTAACATCGCAAAACAAGTTATACCAAATTATCATTGAGTGATTGTTTGCTTTTGAAACGCCAAACCATTATCTTTAAGAGAAGTTTATTTAATAGTCAACGTTTATTTAATAGTCAGCGATAGATTCTGTTCCTTTCACAAGCGGTAATTGATAATACCTCAATTTTAGACGAAATTATGCTTACTATGAAACCGTCTCTTCTATGCAAAGGATATTTGTTTCAGAGAACATGTGAATACTAATAGCAACTGGAATCAAATTATTGAATTTATGACGGCACTAAACTATCTTGCGAGTTTTCAAATCTATTTGTGTTAACTTATTTGAAGAGAATTCAGTCACAATCACTTTATCTCCAGAAAATGTGGATAGAAAAGGGTGGTATGACTTAAAAGAGCCGAGCTTCCATGACAGAATATATTTAGATAAAACTTCTCCTTTACTGTCGCAGTATATGAGATTAGCAACGGTTACCTTTTACTTTAATTTTTAAAATAGTAAGTAGACGAAAGTATTGTCTATCGCAGGGCTCAAATGACTGCATTATATATTTTTAGATTGCGAAAATTTGAAGTTTTCGAGCGGCACCTCAGTAGTAGTAAACATTGTATTGCTAATTTGTTGAGCGTGCTATGGATTTAATTAGGCTTTTTATAGAAATGTAATTGATTCAATAAAGCAAACAATTTCATGGATAATTGAATATTGGTTAGTAAAGTTAAATTTAATTTAATGAAGGGAGAACAACGGTAGGATTCCCAATTTATTGAAATTGCTACAATAAAATATCAACCTCAAAGATAGGAGAATTAAATCAGCTCACATATGAGAAACCAAGCATGATTGCTTTGATCATCCTCATTTGCTAACGAATATTATCTGCATGTCCTAAACAATATCTTTCTCAGTATCTCATCCTACTTCATATACTCTATACTGATAATCCAAAGAGAAAGCAGAATAATAATTTGATCAAATCAAGTGCTTTCAAATTGGACTATCCTACTCTTGAATAATGGCAGAGTCAGGGCTTGACAATATTTTGTTCACGGCCACAATTTTGCGTATTATTCCTAAATATTTATGATATTATCAGCATCTGTTTCCTCATTATCTGGATTTTATAAAAAGAGTGGCACTGTTTTATTGTAATCATCGTAGTCACTCAGTAACTATATTTCCCACATAGTATAATTGCTACTATTCATGCCTTCATGTATAAGAACGCTATTCAGTTGGCGATCTCTTCGATTATGTGGAATATTAAATGGAATAGAGTTGTCGTAATCATGATAATAATCATGATAGGCTCAACATCTGAATTGTACGTATTCTTCATCTTACTCTTCCTATTTTATTTTTATTTCATTCAAGTGAATTTCCAATCGAAGAAGGAATTATTCGGTGATGCTAACATAACACGATTGGCGATTAATTATCTATTGATGTCTCAATTCTTACTTCTACTCTTGTTCTATTTATTTCTTCGCTTGGATCCTTGTCTTGCAAAGGCGCCTCCTCTCCCAACTCCATGCGGTCCAGCAATAAGATAATCTAATATATAATCAATGTTATGAAATAATACATGATAAATTAGAGAATAGCGCTTTAGCTCGAGAGAGAAAACAAATCCTTAAAACACCAACTCCAATAAAGAAAGGCCGAAAGGCACCAAAGGGATACAATTCACAGTCATATATCCAAAGAAATTTAAACTCTGACCAAACAAAGTCTCGATTTGCAGGCGCAGTTCCACCAATACCAACACAGTGCTAAGGAAAAGGTAGACATTTTGCAAACGCACCTCGATGATCGAACCAGCAAGATTTCCTAAGTTAAACTCAACATCGTCGTTGCTCAGTAGAACAATGATCACATCTCATAAATGTTAAGGTAGGCCAATCAAAAGATACTGCAACTGATACGATAGATCACTGATAAGAACAGATTCATCAAGGAATACATAGAACGAGATTAGACCGAATGACAATGTGATATGCGATACACTTATACATGGATAATCATTGTACGCGGTATTTGCCGGGTGAAAACAGACTCAGTTTCTCCTCTGGTTGTGGCCTGTCCTCCTATGGGATGATTCGCTTATTAACTAGGTCTGCATCTCTCTTGACCTGCATTTCCATTTCTTTTATCTTCCTCTATGCGCCTTTGATGAGGAAAATGCTCGTGACATATACCCTCATGTATTTTCTGGCAACCTTGCTAACATGCTTGTACCTCTCTCCGTCGTTTTCGAGGGCCCTCTTCAGTCCGCTGACCATTATTGAAATGAACTGGTCGTATATTTCCTTGCCTTCTTTGGTACCCTCCTTAAACTCGACATGCTTGATGTAAAACTGAAGTAAACCAAGGAATAAATCCTAGTTGAAGGGGTAGGCCTCGAAGTAGTTCCTTAGCATCTTCTTGGCATCGATATCCCTGAAGTATTTGAGTGCGAACTCAGCATACTCAATAACAACAAAGGCAATAATATTAACATTGGCTGTGAAGGTGGTGAGAATAGTCTCATAGATGACCCTTGCGTTTTGAAACTCCTTGTACCTAAGTTCCATCTGGATGTGGCGCATGAAAATATCGAGATTAGCTGAATAGAATGATAACTACGATCGCTCTTCTATAATTACACGCAAAGGTCTCTACTTCGGTTGTGGTTCTAGCGTTACTCAAGCTACAACCAGTTATAAGTAATTTATTTGGAGAAGTTTCTGAAGAAGGCTCCATGCAAACGCAGCAGATAAAGCGATCGGTTTTGATTGCCTTAGTTTTATAGTAACATAAAATAGTCTTCCCACAGTGCTTAGTTGTCGCAGTTCGTGATTAGAGCGCGCTAGTAAATGGGAGGAAGGAAGTCGTGATTGCCTGAACTCTTAATAAAGGCTATGTAGCCTCTCCAAACCTCGATGTTTCCACTATAGGGTCGGTACTCGTCTAAAGGAGAAAGCTAAATTATCCAAGATGTACCTTGTTTTCAAATTAATACCTCATTTCAACGTGCTTCTTGGAGGGTTCGTAAAGTTTTCTCATCTCCAGCTTTAGTAACTCCCTCACCTCCTTCTGAAAACTCTCGGCGTCATGAGCGATAACTGTAAGGTTCTCCTCCAGCGCCAACTGTTTCAATACTTCCACGGTTAAATCCTAACTGGCGTCAATATAAGCCGCAATGGTATCGTATATCCTGTCAATTTCCTTCAGTGGACTCACGAGTGCTTTTTTCATGCACTGATATTTCTTTATCGGGTTTTATTCAAGCTCGAAGTATCGTTCGAAGATGAAAGAGGCGTGATAGTGATTTCCAATGATTTTGGTGGCCTTTTCGTACTATTTTTTTAGGTAGCCGGGGTCGGACTTGCAGATTTACTTCACAAGCCAACATAGATAGCTTTTCCAGAGAGTTATTGATCGCGGGTTTTTTACTAAACCTAGCTGGTATCTAAATGATAGAAATAGTACAATCGAACAGCATTGGCCTTGCCAGTTTTGGGCACTTTAGCGGCCAACTCGCATAGCTCACTCCAGTAGGTGTTATTGAAGGGAAAATACTCAAGAAATTTCTAGAGGATGGCTTGGTAGAACTGTGATTATCTTTGCTTTAATGTCTGTAGATAGGACTACCACTTGAAGTACTTCTCCTGAATGGTAAAATCGTGAATGGAATCGACGAACGACTCAAGGGTGGGCGCTTCAATATGAGTCATTGACATCAAATCTCCTATAAATATTACTATATAAAGGAGAGGATACGAGTCGACTCGTAAAAGGCATACTCATAATGATATGTGGTTGGGCATTGAAAGCCTGAGTTCAGTTACTAAAATAGACGTTAGTATAATGAAGTATAAATAGTAGTCTAATATTGGCGGTACTATAATAATTATTGGCTGTGAGACATGCACGGAGAACGAATCTACTTCTCGGATCAGAACCTAAACTCGGACCACCAGATCTAGGGCACCAACTCTCACTTCCAGCACAATTTCAAGGTGTTTTTAAACACTTTCGAAAAGGAGAATGTCAGGATATATCACAGACAAATATTTGCACCCAGTCAGAACAACAAATATGTGCTGCAAATCTAACTGGCAGATCTCAAGGCAGCTGATGAGCAACTCTATGAGAAGTTCGCCTCGAATCCACTGGAAATACTCAAAGTTATGGAGGAAGGAGTCAGGAACTACGCTAAAGAGAAAAAGGAAGAATTTCCCACCATCAGGGACTGCGAATGGCAAGTTGTAGTGAAGAGTGATGAAATTCCAAAGAAAATTAGGGATGTGTCCAGTTCAATGGTCTCTAGACTTATTGTAGTGAGTGGTATTATAATCAGCACTACTAAGCCTTATATAAAAGCCTCAAAACTTAAGATCAAATGTCGCAACTGCATGGCGATCAAGATAATTGATGTTCCTCCAGGTCAAAATCCTTATGTTCCGACATTCTGTACTGAGGGGCAAGCCACAACCCATCAACGCTGCCCTAATGATCCATTTGTTGCCATGCCTGATTCCTAGGTCATTGATACTCAATCAATGAAAATCCAATAAAACCCCGAAGACGTGCCTACAGGCTAAATCGCACGGACCTACAGTCTTGTAACTGACCGTGTCAATGTTTCAAGATGTGTTCCTGGCGATCGCGTAAAGATAACAGGCATAATGTTTGTTCGCGACATCAAAACGGACAATCTCTCCAAGGGTTACATCTATGTAACAGGCATCCAGAAGATCAAAGAACGTTCTAATTTTCAGTTTACCGAATCATAGTAAGAAATGTTCAAAACCATGAGCAAAGATCCCCGAATTTGCGAGAAAATTTACAAATCCATCGCTCCTGGAATTTACGGCAATGAGTAAATCAAAAAGACTATCGCTTGCATGCTGTTTGGAGGATGCCGCAAACATTTGCCAGATCAAACTGTGCTTCGAGGAGACATCAACATCTTGCTCATAGGAGATCCTTCCACGGCTAAGTCACAATTCTTAAAATTTGTGGAGCAGACTGCCTCAATAGCTGTTTACACTTCGGGGAAAGGTTCATCGGCTGCTGGTTTGACTGCATCGATTAACAAGGATGCTTCTACAGGGGAGTTTCAGATTGAAGGGGGAGCATTGGTATTGGCTGATGGCGGTATTGTCTGTATTGACTAATTTGATAAAATGAAACCACAAGACAGAGTAGCTATCCACTAAGCTATGGAGCAGCAGACCATCAGCGTGGCTAAAGCAGGCATTACCACACGACTTAACTCGCGAACCTCCATCCTCGCAGCAGCTAACCCCATCTACGGAAGGTACGATGACTTCAAGCAAATTTCAGAACAGATATAACTTCAGACAACCATCCTATCTCGGTTTGATTGCATTTTTGTTGTGAGGGACGTTAACACTGCGTAAAACAATTTAAAGATAGCATCACATATACTTGATCTACACCAAGGCAAGATACACAGAGAGGTTGACAACGCCGAACTATCCTTCGAACTGCTGAAGAAGTACATCAAGTATGCTCGCAGGGTCAATCCTCGCCTTACAGTTGTGGCTTGCGAAAAACTACAGAATATATACGTCGCTGACCGACAAAAGGCGAAAGAGCACAAGCAGCTATCACAATCCAAGAACTCAATTCCCATCACTGTTCGGCAGTTGGAGGCAATCATTAGATTGAGTTAATCTTTAGCTAGAATGAAGTTGAAGGACGATGTCTCCACTCAGTAAGTGGACGAAGCTCACTATCTCTTCGAACTGTCGACCTTGAAGTCTATATAGGGCAAGGAATTCGGCTACACGATGGCCGAAGCAGTAACGCAAGAGATACAAAAGATTGAGGAGGTGATTCGAAGGCGAGTGTGCATTGGTAACCAAATTTTCACAGCTAAGTTGGTAGAAGAGATGCGAGAGAGGTACAACTAATCCAATATCGCTTATGCCCTAAACAATATGGTGCGCAATGGAGAATTCCGAGAGATAAAGGGCAAGAAGCAGCTGATTCGCGAGCAATGATTATGATCACATATCTATTACATATAAACATATATCTACGACCATTCAGTATCTGTAAATAAAATCGCCAAAGTAATACTATTGTGGATATTATAGAAGTGTAGTATTTCTATGGCTAACATGTGCTTCTCTCGAAGTTAATGGAGTATTGGACTTCTTGCTTACGCTGGATACATAGTCTCTGAAACTGTTTGCATGTTCCGGGGAGGACAAGAACTCAACGATATAAAACACTATGATCCCAATTAATGATGATTTACTCAACTGATTATTATCTAATTCTTGATATTTAAATTATTTATTTTTATTGTAGGATTATTGATAATTTTTAAAGAATAAAATACTACATTGTGATGATCACTATAAAAAATGCTAAAGTGTTAAGATAATTTAGTTTCACAGGAGATCATGTTCAATCTTAATGTTTCATTGCCCTACCATAGACTTTTACGTAGAGTTGGATATTTTTATAAATTGATTTCATCGATTCATTATGTATGCATGCATACATCTCTTCAAAATAGGAAATTAATTTAAAACAATAATTCAATATTCCGACTCTCTAATTTACAAAGTTCTATTTATCTAATTTTTATAAACTGTATCTCACCTATTTCCGATAATATAGATAAAATATGATATCAATGCTGGTCTGCTTTCCCTCCCATCTTCAAGATCATATGGGCCTCGCCCGACTGCTACTGGTGCTTCTATAAAATATTTAGCAGTTTGCCACCGCTGTTTTGGGACTCCTTCATCCGCAACTCCTCCAGTTCTCGTCGCTTCCTCATCTAGACCTTGTTTTTTCCTGGTCCCTCGCCATGAAATTTAGCACAAATATACCTAAAAGCCTATTTAGGCTTCATCAATTTTCCACTAGCGTTGCGATACTACAGTTTTATCTTATCATTTGGGTCGTTATAGACAACCTATTTGTCGTTGTATCGACCAACTTGTTCCTCCTTGCCGAGCAAATCGTTTTCCCTTAGAAACTGTAGAGTGCCAGCTAGTCCCGTCCCTACTTACTTCTCCTCTAAAAATTGAACTTATTATCTCATCTTGCTCAGTTATTCCTTGCTCAACTCGTTAAAACTTTAGGGCAATTCCTGTTTGGGCTATGCTTTACGAGCTAGTCTTTAGGATGGGAGATGCACGAACATGGCAGAAGTGGTGCCTGTCACGGCCTATTTGATCTGAATGTTCTTGGTCTGTCTCATGTTATCACTGGATTTGTAAGCAATAGGGTTCATTTATATCTCCACTAGTTTCTGATGTGGATTATCCCCTTCAATATCCTCCTCCTTGATGCTGTCCAATACGTTAAACTTCTTCTCCTCCTTCCTCTCCCTCTCCGCTTTCTTTCGAGACCTCTCTATGGACTGCAGCAGCAGCGATTGTTCCTCATCCTCGAGTTTAATCGGCTGATTGCTGACAATATTCCTAATTTCATTATCAAGGATTCGCTTCTTCTTTATCTGATTCAATGAATCTTGAATAATGTCGGTGGCCTACAACTCACGCTTAAGATCTACCTTATTATCTTCAGCCGTCTCGTCAAGGAAACTCAGTAACTCACGAGTTGTTTTTTTGGTAATAACGGGCCCTTTCTTCACTTATTTGGAAGTGTATTCTGAATTTAATTTCGTTGCCTCGTTTGTGGCGTAGTCCTCGCCTAAAGTCTTATTTTTCTTTGTTTTTTTGGAGCGAATGACTGCGCCCTACTCGACCTCTATAGTCTCAGGCTTGTAGGAGTAGTCATTATAGTGAGGAAGAATATCAGTATTGCCCTCGTTCTTGGCTTAGAGATGACTGCTCGATGCGTCAGCAATGTTTTTAAGTCTGCCCTTGAGTTCGCTGTTATATTTCGCTTAGTTCGTGATCTGCATCTAATCGTTTTGGAGAATATCAACATCGTCATCGATTTGTCCATTGGCGAGGATGGGCCTGTCCTTGATGGTGAGTATCACTTGGTCCTCGAGTTCATCCAAACTGTGGGCTATTTTAATCTTTCGACTCATGCTATAAGAGATCAATGCCAATATATATATGAAATTATTTACATAGACGATCGTACACATCATAAAGTATGCGATATCGGATTATCAGACTACACCCTTCCTTTTGGCTTTGCAGAGGTTGTCGAAATCGTTGATGGCTGCGAAGGCCGAACGACTAGTTTCATCCATCTGGTCGATTACTCTTTCTATGAACTGCGAAAAGTTGTCTTATTTTCTTCTCACTGGTACCTCAAGTTTATTGTTTTTCGGTTTAGTTAGCCTTTCCTAAGATTTTGCAATTGACTCCAGCTTTCGTTCCTTATGCAGAGAAACAAGCGATTGCTGTGGTATTTTGATTTTTGGTTGATTATGTATATTCGGCAATTGATCGGTAAAACTCTGACTCAAATGCTTCACCTCTTTAGGGAGTGGTTTATTTGTTGTTCCGGAAGGGGCTGTCAATTTTGACAATGCCTTCCTTGGAAAAGAGGCTGGTCTTATCCCTAAATTTGCTAAGAAATCTGCGGTTATTCTAAATTTGCATTTTCTACTATGTAAAATGAAAGATAATATACTATTATAGGTGATGCTCATTTCATAGGAAGAATATAATAAGTTTTTATTATTCATTTTTATAACTGTATCTGGCTGATTGTTTACAATATTCCTAATTTCATTATCAATCCTTTCTTCACTTATCTGGAAGTGTATTCGGAATTTAATTTAGTTGCCTCGTTTGTGGCGTAGTCCTCGCCTAAAGTATTATTCTTCTTTGTTTTTTTGGAACGAATGACTGCCCCCTACTCGACCTCTATAGTCTCAGGCTTGTAGGAGTAGTCATTATAGTGAGGGAGAATATCAGTATTGCCCTCGTTCTTGGCTTAGAGATGACTGCTCGATGCGTCAGCAATGTTTTTAAGTCTGCCCTTGAGTTCGCTGTTATATTTCGCTTAGTTCGTGATCTGCATCTAATCGTTCTGGAGAATATCAACATCCTCATCGATTTGTCCGTTGGCGAGGATGGGTCTGTCCTTGATGGTGAGTATCACTTGGTCCTCGAGTTCATCCAAACTGTGGGCTATTTTAATCTTTCGACTCATGCTATAAGAGATCAATGCCAATATATATATGAAATTATTTACATAGACGATCGTACACATCATAAAGTATGCGATATCGGATTATCAGACTACACCCTTCCTTTTGGCTTTGCAGAGGTTGTCGAAATCGTTGATGGCTGCGAAGGCGGAACGACTAGTTTCATCCATCTGGTCGATTACTCTTTCTATGAACTGCGAAAAGTTGTCTTATTTTCTTCTCACTGGTACCTCAAGTTTATTGCTTTTCGGTTTAGTTAGCCTTTCCTAAGATTTTGCAATTGACTCCAGCTTTCGTTCCTTATGCAGAGAAACAAGCGATTGCTGTGGTATTTTGAGTTTGGGTTGATTATGTATATTCGGCAATTGATAGGTAAAACTCTGACTCAAATGCTTCACCTCTTTCGGGAGTGGTTATTTGTTGTTCCGGAAGGGGCTGTCAGTTTTGACAATGCCTTCCTTGGAAAAGAGGCTGGTCTTATCCCTAAATTTGCTAAGAAATCTGCGGTTATTCTAAATTTGCATTTTCTTCTATGTAAAATGAAAGATAATATACTATTATAGGTGATGCTCATTTAACATTAAAGATAAGCTTTTATCAAAAATTATGAATGAATTTTGTATTCGAAAACACAACAATAATATCATCATGAGATACATAATAGCATACAACAATGAAATAACTAAATATTCAACAAGAAGCTGGGCAATGTGCACTTCCTTTGATAATTCTTTTATTGGACTTAGCGTCAAAGTACAATGAATTAAAATATAATCATCTCGTCAAATAGCATTTTACTCATTAAGTAAGTTATTTTTGTTTGACAACTTCTCTAAACGGCAATGGTTATTTTTTTATATATACATATTTAAATCAAGCCTCAGATATTATATAAAATCTCCCAATTGTAAAACATAAATAAGTTAATAATTAAGGTAATCAACTCGAAATATTGAAGAAATTTACTTAATTGCAAAGATTAATGCCTTTCCCAGCTCAACGGTTACAAACAGCCTTTTTACCAATTTTTTACCACAGATGAAATGATATATCAGTTACATATATAATACCTCTTCCAAGAGGATGATTAATCTTATTGATAGTGCGTGAAATAAAAGATATATTTTATTGTGATGCAGGAACAACAAGGACAAGGCTCCACCCCTCCCACAGATCTGTGGGTCATCAAGAATAGACCCTACACTCAAAATATGAACGGAGTTGAAGTCACCTACTCCATCCTCAACAAAAAACAACAAACCTTTGTACTGACCCACCCACGCTTCCTCTATCTCAATGGAATCGAAAGCATCTCCTATGCCAGCGCCTCCCCTCCCTAAACTGCACTACCACTCAAGGATATCACAGCACTGCCCAAGTTCAAAACCACATTCCCCCTCACCAAAATCAAGACCATCTCTAACATCAAAGAGAAGCTGACTATTTAATTCTCAGAGGGTAACACCAAGTGGGAATTTGAGTGTCCTTCCGAGAAGTGTGCGATATAATGGAAGGATAAAGTAAATTCGACCCTCACTGCCTTAAAAGAAATGATTGACGGAAAGTTTGCCAGTTATGCAGACTACATCAAATATAAGAAGCAACACCAGCCCAACAATAATGTTCCGATCCAAGGGAATGGGCCTGTGCAGCCAGCTAATCAAAATACAGGCATTAATCCCAATCCTAATGTTCAACCACAAATTAATAACCCCCAGAACGTTAATAATGTTCATAACTCTCCCCCTAAGAATAATCAACCCTCAACTAGTCCAACGAAGCCAGCAAATACAAACAATTCCTCACCTCAAAAGATGTTGCATCCCCCAGCCTTCAACAGCCAACTGCAGAAGACAAATGGTCCAACTATCGCTGTTTTCAACGGCCCTGTGCTATACCCAGATGTATTTAGGATTCCAGGCGAGGTGCCTAAAATACCATAATCTTCCGGCCTCGACAAATTAATCAGAGAACTCGAGGGACTGAGAAGAAACTGGGTGGAGGAGTGGCTTCACGGCGAAGGAGAGGAAGAACTGATCATAAACTTCAAAACCTACGTACAGAAAGCAGCGTAAATTTTAATCATGGAGTTGCCGAACAACAAAGACAAAAAATTCCCAGCACACGAGTTCACCAAATAATTCGCTACGTTCATTCTCAAAGACGTACATGTAGAGATATTTTTCCTCACTGAGGATAACCTCTACAACAAACATGAGAGGTACCAGAACACTCTCAAGGAGTTTAAGAATATGGATCATCTCGCTAACAGCACCAGGAACTTGGGACCTGTCCGCGTTCCTCTCATGGTCATGTTCGAGTACAAGGGAATTTTGGGGATGGCCAAGACAAGAGTAGCCTAAAACGTCCAGTTCAGAAACAGAGAGCTCTACCAGATCCTGGACCACAGACTGTTCCAATAATAGACTAAAATTAGCACTGAAGTCTTCCTCAACGAGAGTAAATGCAAAATAGTGCTGTATGAAGGAAAATTACCTTTCCAAACCAACCTACCCAATCAGAGGGTGTACTTCGTGGACAGATTGATGGAATTCCTGCCCAGCGAGGCGGAGGATCTTTCCAGCAATCATACTGGCGTTCTCCGACCAGAGTTTGTGCACGATTAGGATTTGGTCTATCTGTAAAATGTGATTTTCAGGGATAGAAGGAATCCCGTGAGGGTGGAGGTGATATTGAAAGAGCTTGAGAGCAAAGTGCAGTACTTTGTATAAGTCATCGAATAAGAGGACGAATACTTTACCAACTCAAAGGAATTGGTAGAGTTGCTTCACTTCTACGGGCTTAACATGCGCCATTTAGGTCTAGTCCTTCGCTACTCGACCAAATCTTGGTTAAAACGCATAATCCGCTCGTAAATAGTGTCTCGCTGTTTAAAAAACTACCTCCGCCTATAGCTACAGCACTGTCTTATGTAAAATAATAACCCCCGTTAAGCAGAATCCAAATAACGTCGAACTGTAATCAACCTCCTGAATGTGGTCTTTGGCAACACTGAAAGCACCAGCCGTCTGTGGAACAACCTAAACTCATTCAGTCGGAAGTACTTCAACGCACCTGTGTGGTCTAACGATTTCAGTGACTTTAATATCCAGTATCTGTTGCAAGCGCTGCAGTCCAACTTGAATATCGTCCTCCACGAAAACATCTTCTCCAGACAACTCTTCAAATCCTCACAATCCTTCCAAGAGAATGACTTTGTGGGTTTCGAGTTCAGTGGCCGCATCTACGACCTTGATTTTACGTAAACCTTCGAGCTAATCAACGAAGCCCTCCTTGATCATTCGTCACAATCTTTCCATGACCTGTGCGAACTTATGATGACCTACAATAAACGCAATGTACAAATGATTAAAATCCTCGAAATGCACCCCATTCACCTGAGAATATACGAATACCTCCTCAATTTCACTTCGCCATAACAGAGCATCGACCTCTATAACAAGGCCCAAGCTTCCTATCGACCCAATCGATTCCTTTACTAGGCGAAACTAGCTGAGATTAAATGGTATTTGAAGGCTGATAGACAGGATAATATTACTCAAGCAGTCAACTTCTTCACAGAGCACGTCAAGAGATGGCTGGGAGATGTGCATCCCCTCCTAACGCAAGTCTATCGGCACTTAGCAGAGTATTTCTGTGATATAAAATTCTACTACGATAAGGCTATTTACGCTGCCAATGCTTCTTTGTCCATGCAGTTGGCCTTATTCCAAGGAGATAACTCGTGTGTCTGGCGCGATTACTTCCTTGTGGGTAAGATCCATTTTGTGAATAACAACTCGCAGTAAGGTCTCAAGTACCTCATCAAAGCGAAATAACTCGCAAAGGTCAATGATGAGAATGATTATCTTGTCTATGGAGAGCTCTGTCTGATTCTAGCCAAATCCTACAAGGGGGCGAAATACTACAAGTAGGCCTATACCTGCATTAAATAATTTTTCTAAATAATCAAAAATCAAACTGATGAGCAATCGTTGGGTTTCATCCTCGAAGCTGCTGACATGATCAAGACGCTGCTGGAGATGAACCAGTAGCACGAGTCCTTCTTCAAATTTATTGAGACTGACTTCAGTCACGTGATCGCACTATTAATTAACAACCCACGATATCTGACTTATGCCATTAAGATATGCACAATACCCTACCTCAAAAACGTCCTCTTGCAAAAGAGTAAGAACAGAGCCGCACTGCATCAAATTATAGACTAAATATCAAGGATAAATCAACAACCTCAATCAGGCTACTACTACCTCACCTCCAAGATCAGCAACGGCAAGTTCCCCAAAGAGTACCTCTACCTGCTGCATGACATGGATTCCATCATCGAAGAAATAACACACAACGAAATCCTCTCAAAATGGATCAGCTACAATAAGGTGGCTGGACTAAAACTCCTCAACATGATCGGTGACGCCCCCATTAACCGCAGCTTTGAGTTCCTCTCCTATCTGGCAGCGCTCTTTAATTTCCTCGGAGGTGACATTATAGGCGAGTTGACCATTATCCAAAAATGATTTCCTTATGATTAACCTTAATAATTTAATATCATATCCTTAAAATCAATAGCTAGTAGTCATCTCTATTGACAGCATTAATAATATTAGTATAACATGACGATTCTCGATATCTTCCGGAAGGATAAGAGACACTGGACGGGCGATGAGATGGAAGAGGTGGAGTTGTTCTTCATGCTCAACAACTTCTATAGCAAATTTTATGAACACGCCGATTTTGATAAGGTAGTTAACATCACCTTCTACGCTAAGGTGGAGCCAGGGCAGTAGACGAGACTTGAACTCAACAGGAAGTCAGAAATAATCATCCTCCTCAATGGAGTCATCGAAATATACCGCAGAACGTTCGACAAATAGGGGCGTAAACGATCTAAAAAGAAGTAGAAGGAGGGTCCCTACTAAAACTACAGCAAAACGGGAGAGCACCGCACTGCATACGAAATAATACCTATTCATAACGATGTGATCATCAAATCGAAGTAGTAGACTGTCTGCGAGTTACTCTTTATCCCTAGTATGCTATATGAAGCGCACAGTCTGATTGTTAGGACGAGGCGAGTCGACACCATCCTCGAGGTGCTGTAGAAACACTTCAAAGAGGCAACCAAAAAGGAGCTGAAAGCACTTGCAGAGAATGGATGTTCATTCAAGGAGACGATTATAAATAATTACATCTATCGAGCTGGAGCGCTGCCTTAATACGTGTATATACTGCTCGAAGGCAACATCAAGTTGGAAGTGCCCGGGTTTTCAGCAAAAAAAATGATGGACATGACTATCCTCAGTCCAGATACACTTTTTGGCGACAAGGACCTGAACTAGGAACAGCGAACACAGAACGCTATCTGCTGTTCTTCACACTGCAAGATGATGCAAATTTCTAAAGAGTACGTCCGCATTAATCCAGGGCATACAATCGTTTTATAAATCGCAGTCCACATCTAAAACCACGCTATCTCTAAAAGCTGCAGGAATTGACCATCGGAAAGAGGGGGAGGAGTTCAATGGAAAAATACGAGGAGAAGATGGTGCTGCCACGACTCTATCGTTTCCACTCCTTCGTGAAACCTGACGAGGAGGAGAAGATCGAAAAATAGATCATTCAAAACTGCCACATCTTGATTAACCTCACCCCACACAAACGGTCCAGATCTGTCTTCCGATCACCCGAACATGGCGAGCGGGACTACTCGATCAGTCAGTTCCAAGAGAAGATGAAGATGTTCGAGAGACGGAAGCTGAATGAGGTCAGCGTTGATCCCTCCCATAAATTTTTCTGAGCCATGCAAGAGCACAGTTTAAATAATAATAGATTGTATTGGTGGATGGAGTTTAGTAAACAGATGGCAGATTTGAAGCAGACGATTCTCAAGGGCAAAGGGAGAAGACAGGGTGAGGGGAAGGTGCGATTGATAACATCGGAAGTATAACTGCGGATATTTAGAAATGGAAGGCGATGATGTTACGTTCGCTGGTGAAGCTCAAAAAGAAGGGTATTTACGACTCCAATCTGGTTGATGATTTAGCGCTGATTGTAGAATCCATCCATGATGAACGCTTTGTTTAGGCCATACTCAATATTCAGCCATTTAAACCTAAGTTCGACAGCAGGTCACGCAGGAACACCCGAGAAGCCAAGCAAAAACACACCATCGAGAATGGAGAAGAGACGTCACCTGTTGAAGCGAAGACCAAACTGCAGACGGATAATCGCATGCACTCTAAGAGCTCGATAATAATGTTTAAGCAAAGCGTACACTAAAAAATATCAGATACTGTGACTTAGCTTAGAGCGATAACTCACAAAAAGACCATATTAGAGTAGATCCTCTCGATGGTGACCGAGGAGTAAACCCTGGTGAAGGAGTTCTAGGCTCGTTATCATCCCTTCCGAAAGATCATCAAGTAGTTTTTATATCTTCTGTAAAACAAGTACAAAAATGCAATCGAATCGACTCCGACCATTGAGATCGAAAAACTGCAATAGTCTCTGATCTTTGACCTAAAATTGTTGCAAGAGTTCATAGTGAAGGGTTCATAGCCCTACCTGTCTATATTTAAGACGGAAAACAGCAGCGAGAAGGAGATGTTTCAAATGAAGATGGTGGCATTTATTAAGCAGTATCTCTAGAAAAACGAGAAGATCAATGAAACAGTCCGCAGGATAATGCGGATGGGTGGGAAGAAGACGCAGGGAATGATTACACTCGATAAAGAACTTGATAATTCAGTGGAAATACATCAGTTCGATATCAAGGAGATTTATAGAATTGATGGGTGTTATGTGATGTCAATGAATGCACTGATGCAGTTGGCGGAGGCGTCAAACGCGAAAGTATCCTTAAGGAAACTAGTATAATTGAGAAGATCGCTCGCCAAAGACGTGGATAAGTATTACGAAGGATTGGAATCAGCACCAAAAAGTAGATAGATTTGCGCATAAACCCAGCTTTAAATCCTCAAATTTATCCTATGCAAGTTGAAGAGTTGGATTGCTGAGATCTACAGCCAGCTGAAGTACCTCTAAGTGGTGTTAGGCGAGGATGACATGAGTTTCAAGTATGACGACTCGAGTTATATGTACGCTCAGCTGTCAGTAGCGATTGAGGCCTTGGTGCTGTAGCATTCGCCTTGATTCTTTCCTCTTTTCACTATGCTAATAACTCAGTCATCTGTATATTATAATAAAGCCCACTATTTGAAGTGTCAACTTATAGATTATAACAACATCGCAATGGAGGGAGATATACAACATGTGCGCGAACTGCTCACGAAGATGGGCAGCGACCAGGTGAGCGATGCCGAAGCGCAACTTCTCGCTCTAGCCAACACCCCTCTCTTCGTGTAAATCATGCTGAGCATCATTCGAAATCAGAACGAGCAGGGTAAGACTGGCCTCACGCAGATTGGATCAAGACAGTGGGCTCTTCCTTCCTCAACCAAGTCTACTATAACAACTGCACCGCATAAAACCAATAGCAGATATATCAAGGCCTAATCGCCGTGCTCACTGATCCACATATTAAACAGATAGATAAACGGTGCTTCGAGAAATCAATTATCAAGGCCTTAGAGGCAGCCACTGAGAGTACCCAGTTAAATATCTAGAACACCACCTCCTGTGGCAGGATAGAATCTACGAGTTCATACAGAGCAAACCAAATTTCGATGTAGCATATCTCCTTCTGGCATGTTTCGCAGTCGCCGACATCCCCGAGGATCTCCTCCGCACCACAATCTATAAAACCTTCGAATCGATCATATCTTCGCTGTAGATCTGTGTCGAAAACGCTAACCTGCTCAATTAAATGATCAAAATGTGGATAGTCATCGTCGATAAACTTAAACAGTCGTAGGAGAATGCAGAGATCGTGTTCTTTATGGCGAATTCGCAGAAAATGATGACGCTCATCGATTTGATCTATGAGATGGAGACAGTATAAAACGTGTATATCTGTCTCAACCCCGACCTCTATGAACTCAATCTGCTCAAATACGAAGCAGCGTAGCGTACCGCATGTTTAATTCAGTACACAAAAGATTTCTGGCAGAAGCTGATTCCAACAAAACATTCGTTTACGAGTTGACCCTCGAATATACCAAAAAGAACCTGCCTAGAATAGGACTCACCCTCCTCCTCATGGCCCAAAACATCAACGGTCTCGAGCAAACCGGTTCCTAAGACCTCGTGATCAGCCTAGTTTCCATCTACCAGCTGTACGTTACCATGCGTAGCGAGTAATTCCAATTCCTGGAGGTAGTAAAATTCATCAATATGATCATCTTCCCCTTTATCAAGATCAGCGATGAAGAAAGGATGAAGTTCGAGGATTAACCAGAGGAGTTTAACTCGCTTGCTGAGGATTGCTGCGATAAACAGACCTATGGCATACTCAAAACATAAGCATTGAAACTGTTGGAGACCTTCGGAGATAAGGTTGAGGGCTGTATGCAGTTTAGCCTCAATCGCGCTTTGGAATCTCTCAAGGTAAGGTTAGGATTCATCCAAGACTTTCACTCTTTATAAGCGACTACGTTATAAATCGAAACATCTTTTTTGGTTCTTTCGCTCTTCTCGTATGAAATTGGGAAGTATCCGCAGTAGATAGAAGGAATAAGGGTCATCCTATGCGATGAGCGCACGCGGAACTTACCTCCTCTGGAGCTGTCGCGTGTGTTCACCTTTCTTGCCTATAACTACGGAGAAGTGTTCAAGAAACCTGTTGAGGGGTAGAACTGGATTACTTACGCAATTAACTATCGAACACATCCAACCACCAGCTACAACGCCTATGACTTCGTGAGCAATTTGGTGGAGGACTACTTCAATGAAACCTTTTTGGAAACTATTACAGAGGAGATTGTTCGGGGCAAGATTACGCTAGTTTGGTAGGTGACTTCGAAGATATTGGAGAATCACTACCGACAGATATCCCCCGAGGGTGTGATCACTATCATCAGCAAGCTGTATAGGAGAATAAAGAGTGAGATTGAAAAGCTAAATACAGGAGAGAAGAACAATACTCTGGATTTAATCAATTGTCTGAGGATATTTTCCAATATTCTAGTCGAGATGAAGGAGGACGACCGTGAAAGCCTAGAGGCGCAGAGCAAAAGTGGGAAGATAATTGCATAGATTTGGCCCATACTTTAGCTATTCAAAACAGCGCAGGGCTACGACCTCGAGGAGTAAATCCTCAGAATAGCCAGCGATTTGGTAGATAATCTCCCTTACTTAACCCCCCAGCTCTACCCTCTCATTCATGACTGTCTTGTCATCTTCAAACAGGATTACGATAGGTAGTATTTGATATTTTTTAACCAACTGCTCATGAAGGCCAATTTCTAGAGGAATTTGCAGCAGATCATGGATATCATGATCGCAGTCAAGGACGCTTTCCTCCAAAACCTAATGAAGGCCCTCGGCAATGACTCCAAACTGAAAGGCACGCCCGGCGAAAGGAAAACCCTGGGCAACTTAATGATAATTTTGCAGACAGTGTTGGTGGTACTTTTCTCATGATGTAGTTATTCGGAAACGACCTCCTCGTCAACAACCTCACGGACTTCTTCCTGTAGGTGAGTTCGCTCTGTGTTCGATTGCTGCCTTCTTCTCCGTAAGAGCTGTAAAAAACATCCAGCGGACGCATACTGACCAGTCGCGCGTTCAACACCCTCTTTCTCTGCCATATGCATCTAAATATGGATCGGATATTTGACTATTTGAAGATTATCCAAGACAGCAACGCCTACCACGGCCACGATACTAAAGTGGTGGTACTATGCCTCTGCAAAGAAATACTTAAGCAGAATGACTTTACTGCTTTGAATCTGCTGCTCACAGCCCTGTTGACCATTGTGAGCAAATCTGATTAGAAGGATTCGATTCTGGAAAAGAAGAATAAGAAGGGGAAGATGATTAAGACGGCTGCCCAAATTCGCAAAATCAATGAGTTTGATAGAATTTTCAAGCATATTGATACACCCTTCGATAGCGGGCGGCAGGCCAAGGAGGAAATCACGGAATTGCTGACAACGATGAAGACCAACAATTATCAGATATTTAGAACAATCGTTGAAGGTCTGTCTCCGGAAGTGGTTACTCTGCTAAAGGGGTATATTGAGATTGAGGCGAGTGATACTAAGAAGAGAGTTATCAGAAAGGTGATCGGCATTAAGGAGGGTTCGAATGCAAATGCCGAAGTCCAAAGAAGATATGAAAGAAGAGGGAGTATGGACGATGACAGCAATGAGTAGTAGTTACAAAACCTGAAGAGATAGCGTGTGAGATGCAAGGCTGAGATAAAAGAGTCGAACAAGGCCAAGACTAAGAAGAATGAGAAGAGTAAGAAATTAAAGGGGTGATGATTATTACCTTATTATTGGATTATAATAACTGATGATGTTTATATTGGGGGAAGGAATAATCATATAAATTGATTGATGTTATCAGTTTTCTTTGAGACACCTCCGCCAAAGTGGAGAGGCCATCACGGAGGTCATTGGGCAGGGGGGAAAGAAACGAAAGCGATGAAAAAGTTTAGGGGATGGATAATCGCGTAATTTTATTAATTTGCAAAGCGGAGAGTTTGGACGCGTAACTGACATATAAAGACTCCCCTCTCATTGCGTTACCGATGTGTGTGTTTATAGCTCAAATTGAACACATTATCCAATGATCGATGGGATAGTATAATCTGATAAACTTGCAGTAACGTTATAAAAATCGATTAACTCATATGCCAGAGACTGTAATTAGTAAAGCACTTATAAACTCCTGCTTCCCATGAGAAAAGAAACCGATTCGCATCATGGTAATTTCGACGATATCGACTGAAAGCAACACAAACTGAGAGAGAGAATAGTCAAACTATAACGAGGCTGACATCCAACATCGATCCACAAATTTATTATAAAAAAACGGGAGGGTCAATAACTGTGAGTATGATGTGATTATAAAGAAGGACAGTTTCATCAAAAAAGATAAACCAAATTAAAAAATTACAAGAGAAGTGTGCGAACCGATCATGACCTTGGTCATCTAATTGGTTCTTCTTTCTTGAATGTTTAACTCGGCAGTATAAAATTCTTATTGTAAAAAAACAGGCTACAGTTACGACAGTTAAAGCTCACCCTTTCTCTAGAGGCATACATATTTGAGCTCAAAGGTAGATTAGCGAAGCGGTAGCACTATGGGTAGCACACTTCCAGCATGAAGCCTGAAGTAGCGTGTTTGTGGTATAAATGCAAAGATATACTAAAGTATATTATCTTTAATATGAATCGTACAGGCTGTCAGGTCTTGGCCTTAGCACTGTTACTCATTGTCACTCAAGCAGCAGGAGGTATCTACTGCAAGACAACGGTTGCTGGAGTATGCACCCAATGCTACCCAGGGTATTTTATACAGAACGGTGTTTGCGTTATTGCAAACCAACTTTGTGCTACACTAGATGAGAGTTCAGGAAATTGTCTTTCTTGCTATAAGGGTTACAGCCTGAGCGCTGGACTGTGTGTGATATCTGTCACCCCTCCAGGTGGTTCAGTTACTCCCCCAGTCAACTCAACTGCTTCAACCAATGCTACAAATCCTTTTTGCTCAAAATGGGTGAGTTGTTATTGTATTGACTGCTACCTCGGATATTACCTTAAAGCTGGAATCTGTGTTTTGGTGAACCCTCTTTGCAAGACTTATGATGTCAACACCGGAGATTGTTTGTCCTGCTATGTCAACTATACTCTTTCAAATAATACCTGTATCGTAACTCCTCCAGTCAATAATGCTACTACCCCTAATACAACTGTCCCTTGCATGAATTGTGCTGAGTGGATGAACGGCTATTGCTGCAAATGCATCGCTGGCTACAATCTCGTCAACGGAGCCTGTGTTCTTATCCCAATAAATGGAGGAGGAACACCCAACACCACCACCCCTAACACCACTACCCCTAACACCACCGTCCCTAACACAACCGTCCCCACAAACACCACTAACATCTACTGCTCTTCCTGGTTAGCTGGAGTCTGTGTGAGTTGCTATGGTGGATATTATTTGCAAAACGGAATTTGTGTCCTAGCCAACGATCTCTGCGCTACCATTGACATTAATTCAGGATTATGCCTTAGCTGCTATGGAGGATACTATCTTAGCGGTGGTCTCTGTCTCCTTTCTCAACAACTTTGCGCAGCCATCGACCAGTATGGAGCTTGCACCAACTGTTATCTCGGATATTATCTTAACTTAGGCCAGTGTGTATTGGTGAATCCCTTGTGTAAAACATACGATATCAATACCGGCCTTTGCCTCAGCTGCTATGAGGAATACGGACTTATCAATGGACTCTGCATAATTTCCCCTTATGATGCTCCCGCCAATACTACCACCACCAATACTAGCTCAGGAGGTGTACCACCAGTCGTTGTCGTCGGTCACTGTGCAGTATGCGTTGCTGGATACCAACTTACTAATGGTGGATGCGTGCTCATTCCAATTAATAATGCCACTGCACCCTGCTCAAATTCCTCAGGATCATCAAATGGTACTTCAGGTGCTACAAATCCTACAGGTGTGACCATTCCCTCGACATCCTTTGACAACGCCTTCTGTGCAGTCTTCACAGGAGCTTATTGTTCCAGCTGCTATAAGGGCTACTTCTTGGGCAGCGGAATCTGTAAATTAGCCAACGATCTGTGTGCGACCCTCGATCAATCCAGCGGAAACTGTTTGTCTTGTTACAGCGGTTACAAGCTCTCAGGCGTTACCTGTATCTTAGCTTGATTGTTCGATCACTTTAACATCATAAATTTAAGATAATGTTATTATCCATAGATAGAAGGAATCATTTGACATGTTCCTGATGGCTGTGGATCTTACCATATATAATAATACCTCTAATAATATAAAATATATCAATGGTTCATCTTTTGATAAAAATAAAAATAAAAATAAAACCTCTCAAAATTATGTTGTGACTTACCTCCAACAGAGTCGAATTACATCATCCTCAGTAAATTTCGGTGCTCCTCTCAATAATCGATGTATCTAAACTGATCATAATTATTAGATGCGGTATCACTACTCTTTGTCTTTTCAATTAAAAATTAATTTAATCTCATTACCTCCAGACATTTCGTATGATTAACTCGCAGCACGAATTGTTATTAAGTTAACTCTACATTTTTTAAAAAATATAGCAGTCCGATGGATCGGTTATTATTCGAAGCTGTTAGAGCCTATTTAGGAATTAGTATCTCTTCTCCTGCAAATGCTTTGCCTGTGCAGTATCCAATGGATAGTGATCGATAATCGCATCAATAATTTTCAATGTTGGTAGAATAAAATTAGATATTTACCAAAGAGGATCCTTATCTTTTCCTTCCACCCCTTAGAAAGGCTAGAATCTTGATGCCGTGTTATCCGATTATTAAAACTTATTCATATTTTATCCATTCGATGGAATAGGAAGACCTATTCTTGCGCAATAAAGATAGACGGATTCGATTCTATTAGAAGAAAATGTTGCACTATCAATGTTTACGAAATTGGTGACCTCTTGCGATTGAGAATGCAGATATGGTCTCATATATTAATATCTTAATCTTAATGCAAAATATACTGTTCTTTTGATAGTAGCGTCTTTAGGACTTTTTAAGTGAAGTTGGTGATTATTTGAGAAGATGTATGACATATATACGAATGGGTGATGGACTATCATCTCATGATTGAAAGGCAAATTCATTGTCGATATGATATACTGTTGTTACAGAAGTTGCGTGTCTTTAAGAAAGGTGATAAGGGTGTCTACGCGCCTCTAAATTTGTTTAGCGGATTTCCATATACTAATATTATATATAGACCAAACATTTTATGAAATAAGTATAAACACTTTGCGATGATTAGTTTCCATTTCCCTTATAATTTGGAATCAGCAAGTGATGACTATGATGATAGAGAGTGTCTTCATCATCAACTTTATGAATTCATAGACAAACGTATTTTCATATTATCAATGATCAATATATATCTATTCTGATGGATGATCACCAAATTTACGAGCATCATCCATAATTTAATTTATGCTAACAACTTATATTCATTGCTCAGTAATTATCAATCACATCAATTAGAAGAGAATTAATTATTATTGAGAAAGGAAGGTTCATTTTGACATCTCTATTGCTGTATTTATATGAATTAATTTTTTGAAGAGGAGATGAATCAATAATTATAAGTAGGGAGAGATAGCCAATTATAAACAATCAAATCGGATGATCGAGATAAATTTCATCGATTTAGTGACAAATTGTTGCGATTTAATACTGCAGCGCTACCAATAGGCTGCATTGAGAAACTTATATCGGTGCTGGTGATCAAGCCGTTTGACTCTTAGATAATCCAAATAGACTTATTTTTATGAGAACAGTCTTGGATTGGAATAGCGGCAGTGTGGTCGCATCAATAAGGGAATACGTCCCCAAAATAGATATTAATCTATCCCAGTCAATCTCACTCCTAGCGATAATGGCTCTTTGAATAGCTCCGTAATGATGCTCTCTCTCTTTCCCCTCTCTGTAGAACTCACTTCCCTCTCCAGTAATTTCCTTGCCGAGCGAACAATATTTCATCTTAACTTAATATTGAATTGAATTAACTTAATATTTAATTTAAACGATTATAAATAGCCTACATTCAAATTATCAGTAATTATTGTATCTTAATTCAACCTCTCGTTTTATGTATCAGGAATAAGCTAAAATGGTTCAGACGATGGGAGAAATCTCTACACAAGCAAGCGATTATAAATTAGTTCATATTTGTGTTTGCAATCGAGAATTTTTAGTTGATTAAAATGACGGTAAAATTACCGAGGGATTATTATTTATAAAAGCGTTGATAAACTGAAAGTAAGTATTGAAACCCTTTAAAAAAAGGGTTTGGGGGCAGTTTAGTTTAAGTTTTTATTTTTACAAATGATCGAGAAGATTTGAATGCTAAGAAAAATACTAATTTAGGACAAAACATAGTATTTTATGGGGTGTTTAGGGTGAGTAGGGCTCAAAATAAAGTATAAAGAGAGAAACTCAAAAATCATGAAATCAACAGAGATGCATGATGAGTAAATCCCACTAGTGATGCATTATTCTTCAACCAATTCCAACCTTAACGCAAGTGCGAAGACTAAGCATCCATTCTGATGATTGTACTTAAGTTAATAGCAAACGAATGTAGAGTTTGGCAAAGCTATCAGTAAAAAATAAATTGGAAAAATTTGAATAAAACAAAAAATGTAAAAGGATTGCATAGTAGAATATTGGAGGGAAAGGCGAGTGATTTTTATCTTTTCTTATTTTTATTTTATTGGACCGTATTTAAGGTTTGAGGCATTCGATCAAAAAAACGCAAAAGGGATCGAAAATCATCAACATGCAAATGGTAAAATAAAGGTAGAAAGTAGAGATTCCGCTTAGGTTAAGTTGAAATCCGCAAGGCACTCAGTCAAATTGTTGCTCAGAGGGGAAAATCTAAGCGTTTTTGGCTTTAACTGTAGAATTAGTTTGGAAGGTTATATAATAAATCATTTACTGATGATCTCGAAGAATCAGGTTCTCTTACTCGCATTGGTCTTAGTCCTCACTATCAGCCAAACTGACTCGAGCTGTGCTTCTGCAGTTAATAACACCTGTGTCAAATGCTACTCAGGATCCTACCTCAACACTCTAAATGCCTGCATAGTTGGAAATTCTGATTGCGCCACCTTCACTACCATTGGAGACGGATCTTGCGCCACTTGCTGGTCCGGATCCGTAGTGATTGGAACTGGCTGCGGTGCCGCTACTGCTGCTTCTGATGCTAACTGTAAAAACACCAACTCATCCGGATGTGCTGCTTGCTACACAGGATTCTACATCAACACTCTCGGAGTCTGCACTGCTGGAAATACTGCCTGCGCCACCTTCACTACCCTTGGAGACGGATCTTGCGCCACTTGCTGGCCCGGATACTAAGTGTCCGGAAAGGGCTGCGCTGTCTCAGTTTCCGCTGCTTCTGCTGCTTCTGATGCTAACTGTAAAAACACCACCTCATCCGGATGTGCTGCTTGCTCCACAGGGTACTACATCAACACTCTCGGAGTCTGCACCCTTGGAAATACTGCCTGCGCCACATTCACTACCCTTGGAGACGGATCTTGCGCCACTTGCTGGCCCGGATACCAAGTGTCCGGAACTGGCTGCGCTGTCTCAGTTTCCGCTGCTTCTGCTGCTTCTGATGCTAACTGTAAAAACACCACCTCATCCGGATGTGCTGCTTGCTCCACAGGGTACTACATCAACACTCTCGGAGTCTGCACCCTTGGAAATACTGCCTGCGCCACATTCACTACCCTCGGAGACGGATCTTGCGCCACTTGCTGGCCCGGATACTAAGTGTCCGGAAAGGGCTGCGCTGTCCCAGTTGCCGCTACTGATTCCTACTGCGTCACTCCTAGCTCATCAGGATGCACTGCCTGCGTTGCAGGATACTATGTGAGCTCAGCAGGACCTTGTGCTCTAGCTAATCCTTTATGCGCTACCCTCGGAGTTAACGGAGTATGTGCCACTTGCTGGCCTGGATACATTGTTTCTGGTGCTACTTGTGTAGTGGCCCCACCTTCTGACCCTTTCTGCACTACTCACAATGGTACATCCTGCACTAACTGCTATGGTGGCTACTTTGTTGCCTCAAGTGGACTGTGCGAGGCGGCAAACCCCTATTGTCAGACATATGCAATGATTGGAGGAAATTGTCTTACTTGCTATGCTTGGTACGGTCTTGATTCAAATCAAAACTGTGTTTATCCCGACCCAAACGCCCCAAAGCCCTGATTTATCTGATGCATTATCATCTGGCTATTGACTTTATAATAATCAAACCATATTATATATTTGAATACCGATGGAAGGAAAGAGAAAATGGATTTTATTGAAGAGAGAGTGACAGGGTTCATTCGAAGTGATATAAGGATACACAATAATACGAACTTTTTATCCGATGAATTGCGCCATGTTTAATTATAAGCGAATCGTATGCTCGCCATTTTGATCGTATGAAAAAATAAAATTATTAGAAGTGAAGAAAGCTATCTGCATCTTCCTCAGTTCGACCAAGAGTTCCCAAAATACTAACTTATCTTAATTTTAATTTCCACTACTATATTCCCAATACAACATGGCAAAACAAACAGAAAATAAAAAAACTCTCCACCACACACCGTAAATTATATAAAAGAGTCATTGGCCAAACAAATACGACTGTCCGAATGGAAATCTCCCAATTTGATGGTTATGCTCTCCAAAAGATAAAATCATAAAAATGTGCCTTTTAACCGTAAAAATATAGCATAGGGTTATAATCTTTTTAGTTGTTGATGAATTGTACAGCAAAGACAGGCTTATTTTTAATGGCCGCGCTGCTGGTACTCGTGACAAGCCAAAGTAACCCCTATTGTTCAGGTTTCACTTCCGGAGTGTGTAATGGGTGTTATGCAGGATATTACCTCAACAATGTTAAATACTGTGTAGTTGCAAATCCACTTTGTGCTACCATTGATTCATTTGGAAATTGTTTGTCCTGTTATACAGGGTACGTCCCATCTGGTGGTACCTGTATAGCCAGTTCCAATTCCAATTCAAACCCCTATTGCTCAAATTACATTGGATCGATCTGCCATGGATGCTACGGGGGGTATTATCTGAACAATGTTAATAACTGCCTTGTGGCCAACCCACTCTGTGCTACCATTGATTCATTCGGCAACTGCATCACCTGCTACTCTGGATATATTCCCTCAGCAGGCACCTGTGTTCTTTCTAATTCTGGAAACTCCAACCCTTATTGCCATAGCTTCAATGGAACCTTTTGTTTGGCTTGCTATGGCGGCTATTATCTGAACAACATTAATTTTTGCACCATAGCCAACCCACTGTGTGCTTCTGTTGATAAATTTGGAAATTGCTTGTCGTGCTACTCCGGGTATGTTGTATCTGGGAGCACATGCGTTATTTCTAATTCTGCTAACTCCAACCCCGATTGCAAAATTTTCAATGGATCCATCTGCATCGCTTGTTATGGGGGATATTATCTTAATAATGTCAATAAATGCCTATTGGCAAATCCCCTTTGCGCTTCTGTTGATCAATTTGGAAATTGCTTGTCGTGCTACCCTGATTATGTTCCTTCGGGAGGCACCTGTGTTATTTCTAATTCTGGAAACTCCAACCCCGATTGCAAAACCTTCAATGGATCAACTTGCATTCTTTGCTATGCCGGCTATTATCTGAACAATGTCAAATTTTGTGCAGCAGCCAACCCGCTTTGTGCTGCCAGTGATTCATTTGGAAACTGCATCAGCTGTTATTCTGGTTATGTTCCTTCGGGAGGCACGTGCGTTATTTCTAATTCTGGAAACTCCAACCCTTATTGCTAGACCTACACTGGTCCGAGCTGCAGTCTGTGTTACCCAGGATACTACCTCGATATCAGCCTCCGATGTCAAATCGCCAATCCATATTGTGCGACCTACAACATGCTTGGCGGGGCGTGTACGTCCTGTTATATTAGCTACACCCTCACTGGAAGTCTCTGCATATTGTGAAGATGAATGATTACCCATATCCATCATTAAATCTTATTTTCTTGGTTATTAATAATGGGTAAGATAGATGCTTTTTTATATTTTGTTAAACATAGTATTTATGATCAATTGCATCATTGCTGGATCAAATAATGTCGCCAACCTGGGCTACCACCGATAAACAGTCCTTGGAGGTGCCATTTACCATAATAATCCCGAGCAGCATGGACGTATTTAACAGTTGTTTGCTTAGATCCGTTCATGACAGTTAGAAACATCCCATCAAAGGACCAATACCTCTCATTATTATGACTGTATTCTGAAATCACTCCGCCCTTGTTAAATTTGATGTTTCCCAGCAGTCCATCGTCATTGTAGAACCTCCACGTACTGGCAATGATCTCCTCGATGATGAGTTCTGGATTTTGTTTGTAGTTATCCATGATTAATTATATCTAGAGACTATTCAGCAAGTATTAAGCTAGTATAAATGAAACGGTTTTGGGGTTGGGGTTGGGG
>Ga0302185_10000256_pt1 | contig 41903 bp, 47 predicted proteins | sample II_Bog_E1_1_FD_200231 | JGI IMG/M metagenome (GOLD analysis project Ga0302185, IMG submission 200231) | Peat permafrost microbial communities from Stordalen Mire near Abisko, Sweden - II_Bog_E1_2 | ecosystem: Environmental > Terrestrial > Soil > Wetlands > Peat | place: Sweden: Abisko... | reverse complement strand
AGACTGCCTGAAACCATAGATAATGAATGTATTCCATCATCTCTACTCATGCTGACTAACTGCTTTCGCAACTACAATGAGATTTGGGCTGACATGCAAGAGGAGTGCTGGTTCGAACTTGGCGGCTAGAGAATAAAAATAGGCCTGCATAGCTATCTTCTGCAATTTGAAAGCCACCTCTTCGTCAACATACCTCTTCAATAGACATACTATCAGTTTTTGCTCTAATTCTGCAAGAACGGACCAGTACATCTCTCACTATTCAGATAGAATAAATTGCAAACACTTGGAATAATCTTGGATTGATAGAGCAGCTCATAAAAGAACTGACTTATTCGCCCAGTCTCTGCTATCTTTCTCTACAGATTCTGCGAAGACTCGCGGTGGGTAATGATTAAGTTGGCTGGAAACATGGAAGCAATCACATTTCCCTCGATCTATTGAAGATGAACATGATTGAGTAACAACTGGCAATTGTCGTCCTCCCAATGTTCCACGATCCAACCATCACCAAACTTGTGTAATAGCTGCTGGCAATAATCGAAGCACGAGACTTCCGCTGATGAGATATTGATTATAAATTCTCTACTATTTATTTAATCGATATTCGCAAGACTATCAAGCTGAGTCTCTTACCTTTCTCGTCTCCAGTCACTCACATCCCCATGTGTTGAAATCCTTCAAGGATGCTTCGGAAAGCTTGAGCTGGCCAGTCGACTACTTTTTGCTGCTGAAAATATCAAACAGGGGATCCTTCGAAAATGCTGCCACTTCTGGAATATCAGTGTATCCAAGAGCACTAAATCTATGGCCTGAAGTAATTGCCACCTCGTCCAGGAAACTTAGCGATGCTTCCGATTCAATCTTATACTCCTCTTCTTCCTCATTTTAATCCTTATAAGCTTCCTTCCTCTCGACTGTGTATTTCTGTGGGGGCGGGAAACTAAGCAGGGTGGGTCTAAAATTGGGTATATTTCCTTCGACTAGAGTCTCATTACTCTTGAAATGATTCAGTAAATTGTTCCACAGACTATCCTGAATGAATTATAATTTACTTGATATAAAACTTTAGCGTTCCCCAGAACAATCATACCGTATTTTGCACGGGTAATTGTAACATTCAATCTTCGCGGATCTTTTAGAAAACCAATACCAGGCCCTTCGTTTGAACGAACACATGACACAATAATATAGTCCTTCTCACGACCCTGATATCCATCAACTGATGCTATCTCTATCTACTTGTAGTAGTTAGGATTTTTAGAAGTAATTTGACCATTCTTTTGAAGGTAGTTAATGATGTAGGCCCGCTGACCCTTGTAAGGAGTGATGATGCCTATCTGCTTTGCTTTTATTCCTGCGCGTTCGAGATAAAATACTATCTTATCCACTGCCACGGCCTAAGTTCTGTTGAGGTAGGAAGTGCCTGAGGCTGACAGCTATTCCGTTCCATAGAGATTCAAGAAGAAACTCGGTTTGTTGTTCGGCCAGGGAAACTCTCGATTGATCTTACGGTCTTTCTCAGTAATACCATTCTGCAGAGTACCGTCATAGAAAGTGTTGGAAGGAAAGTACGTTAGACTGGGATGCATGCGATATTGAACCTGCAATCTGATTGGCCGATGCCCAATCATAACTAACCTTTCAAACAAGCACTTATTAAGTCCTGCCTTCGCTGTTTCTCTGCAAATAACCACTGGGCCTAACTGGAGATGATCGCCCACCAAAATAACCTGTTTTGCTGATTTGATCATCGGAAGTAGGCACTCCGGCTAAATCGCCTGTGTTGCCTCATCAATAAGCACGTGATTGAAGTACTGGTCATTGAGTCTGCGATCGGCTGAGGCAATGCATGTGGCACAAATGACGTCAGCTCCTTTAATGATGTCGTACTCTGCTTTCTTCCTAAGCTGTTTAAATTTCTGCTCCTCCTCACTGTTTAACTATTTCTCCTCGTCCATCATCTGATAGAACTCTTTCAGTTTTTAGTAGTATGGCTCACGCATATTTCGCAATTTATAATGAAGAGTTAGCTATTCAACGTCAGAAGAGACACTTTCTCGGGATTTGGAACAGAAACGCAGAACTTTTATTCCCGTTTGATGAATACGCTGAGCAAGCATATCCACAACTACGTTTGATGGAGCACATACTAATACCTGCCTTTTGGTCTGTTTGACCAGATGAAACACTATACTTGCACTTGTCACAGTTTTGCCTGTTCCTGGAGGACCCTGAATGAGACACAAGGGCTAAACTAAGGCTCGTCTAACTGCTTCCTGTTGGTAGAAGTTAAGTTTTGGCAGCCCAGGAGCTTCCAAATTTTACGGAACTTTGATATCAAGATAAGTTTTAGGCCAAGGCTGTCCGAGTATGGAGTGATAAAGAAAGCTGGAGATGGAGGTATGATCGTTTTCGAACTTCTTCAAGCCCTTCTTCATCCTGTGATAGGATGTAGGTTTCCAGACAAATTCTACCTTGTAGGGATAATCCTCTTTGGGAGTCGGTTCGTGGTTAAACAGTTCCAAGCACACTTATTAATCTAACTAACACAATGGTTACTTCCTGTTATTTTGACCACCACTCCTTTCGAGTTCCACTCGCTCTTGTAGCTGATCCTCAGCTAGTTACCTGGCAGCAGACTGGCGTCATAATCCTCCCGACTACCGAAGATGAAGTAGGCGTAATGCTTTCCGTTGATGTGATTGAATGTAATCTTCATATTGTTCTGAGTTTGACTCTCCTTTATCTTTCGATCCGTCTTGGACTCTTCAGTCAACAGAGTTTAGAAGATTCCTTTGTACTGGCGTCCGGATTTGTACTTCAGTAGCACTGGCCTCAACCTTTTAACAAATCTTTTTTTAAGGACGTCCGTTGATTTTAAACGAGGATTGGTTTTCCAAGCTTCCTCAAGCCGAATCATCTCCTGGATTGAGTATTACTGACGTTTATCTTCTGCCTTTGCCTTTTGAGCTATCCACCCAACTATCTACTTCTGCTGAATGATCGGTTCCCACTTCTCTGGATTCCACTCAAACTCTGTTGCTTTTTTATCAGTAACACATGGCGCACGACAGATGAAGATGACACTGGACTCGTTCCCTTCCTTAACTTCAACAAATCCCAGCACAAAGACATTGGTATTGCCACAAATGAAGCACTCAATGGCGAGATCTCCAAACTCTCCCTCGGGGTGGGTGCTAATTTCGTTGTGTTTGGATTTGACGAGGTGGAAGATGATGTGTGAGGCGAATCCATTGTCACCCTAACGATAATCTTATCGGTACCTTCTCGTTGCAAAACCATTTTCCACAGGTCTTGTTGGCACACTTGATCACACAGCTCTTGTTTTTGATGCTACAGTAGGAACAAGCATGCGGAGGAAGCTACTCCTACAGCGACTGGGTTGAAGATTTATCAGACTCGTCATCAGATTATGATTTGGCTTGTTTGCCGAACATGTCACTGCCACTAATAATATTGATGGATGAAAATAGCTTTGAATTAATTTCAACAAATAGCTCATCCTTTGATTATACTCTCACATCAATAGAGATTGGCACTCTCAAAATAATGGAGAGAACAGTCCAGCAGGATTATTGCCAACTATAAATCCATCAGCAATTTGAATGATCCCATTTTATATCAATATGATCATTTAAATTCAATTCTCCATTTATTTGAGCCTAAAATTCATTCATGCTTGCAGTCCAATGGTGCCGACTTCATAGCAGCCCTCCATTTTCTTGTGAATAAAAATAATGTAAAGTCATCGTTCGGTGACTATTTTATATTTGTGATTCTTTATTAATTTTCTTCTATATACTTATTCCATTGATGAGATCGCTGCAAAAGAGCAAAACCCTGAAAAGTGAGACAGGTAATGTCAACCGTCTCCTCAAACGCAAACATCTGTCCATGAACGCATTCGACTTCGACAAGTCAAAAATGGTGGTCTTGAGCATTATATAAAATCTTTTCGAAAGGGTGAATCAACAACTGTTATTCAATGATCGGTTTAGTCGAGGGTTAACGTAGCTGTTGCACTACATGGACTCGGTGGATGACAAGTATTTTATTGTGGAAAATATCACGGATTAATAGCCTAAATGTTCACCTGACCAGTAGCCTTTGCCCGAGGGAAGAATCATGATCGGTAAGATAAGTCATCCTGCTTATCTAAAACGGGCTGTCAGGAAGACGGAAGGTAGTTGCGAGCTATAGTCGCTCGTGTAGATAGATAGAAAAAACAGTAATGGTGACCCCAATCGAAAGGACAAATAGAATTTAATACAAAAAATGAAAAAGGAATACTCCATCATCCGCAACTCTAAGTATTTATCCTCGAGCAGGCCAGTAGGAGAAAGTAGAGTCCTTTTCCAAGAGACTGACTAACATTAGGTGATGGTTCTGAGGAAGAATTTGCAGAAGGATGAGCCTGAGAAGGTCTGTCGAGTGAGTAAACCTTTGAAGATAGAGGGTTAGGCACGAAAAGGAAACAGATTAAAGACTGTCTTCAAGAAGAGTAAGGATTTCATTGACAAGATCGACCCAACCAACTCCATATACATGAGTGAAGCGAAATATATACTCAAAAAATCAGATCATCGCAACTCCATCTCCAACTTTGGTCGGTAGATTTACCAATTCGAAGAAAACATCGTGGCGAAATAGACAGATTTTAAAGAAATATCCAATTTGGTTAAACCCGCCAAAGATGTATCCAATCCAAGGCCAAAACTTCGCACAGATTAAGATTAAGAGCTTAGTAATCGATTGATGAACGTACTGACGGAAAAATACAGAGAATAGTTGCGGCTGAGAGTTGAACGCTCCTTCCACTCTAGTGCCAACGCTAAAATGTCCGCAGCTACACCTGGTGAACCTAAGGTATATGGTAGTATCTCAATGGCAGTGAGTTACTTCCCAAAAATAGCCCAACGATGAATGATATGCGTAGTTAATATTAAACAATTATATCAGTATGATGATCATTGAATGGCAGTGTAAAAAGGCAGGTGTGAGTGGAAATCAGAAAGCGAGGAAGCTATACCTAGAGGTTTGCAGTGAAGAGAACGGGCACCCACCGATTATACTCTCACCGCTAGGTAATCACCGATCTTGAACTATCTCTACTCAACTACCTGACCCTCTTTGTAAATGGAGGTCTTCTATATCTTTACGTATCCGCTCTTAAAATTATCAGTCTTGCCCAACAGCACTCCCGCATCGCGCTTGGATTTTCCCTCCAACAACAGCAGATGAACCTTCCCCACCTCCTTTTCATTCAATTTGCTCTGCTCCTTCACAAAGACATCAATCATTTGTTTCACTCTAAATTGTTTGATTTATTCCGAAACATCGTCCTGATAATTACGGTGAGCATGTGTCCGTTCTCTCATTGAGTAAGCGAAAAGGAAAGCCATATCAAACTTCACCTCTCTCAGCAAATCCAAAGTCTAAGTAAATCCGAACTTACTTCTTAAAACTGCGCGTCAGTTTCCCCACAAAATCCGCAAATCATGTCAGTGGAGAGTGTAAGATCGGGAAGAGTCTTCCTCATTCGCTGCACTAGCTACAGATAGGCTTCTCTCGAATGATTTCTGCGCATTCGCATCAGGACTTCAGTGCTGCCACTTTGAGCTGGCAGGTGTATGTACTTGCAAATGTTTGGGTATTTGGCTATTGCTGTAAGCACCTCTTCAGGAAAATCCTTTGGGTGCGGAGAGGTGAACCTGAATCGAATATTAGGGAATTTAACTGCTGCTGACTCCAACAAGTCTGAGAACCTGGCTCCAGGTATTGACCTCAGCTTGTAAAGTTATTGAAACCCTTATGAATTGTTATGAGAAGTCTCTGCTTCAGTCGATATGTCATGGTAGCTGTTAACGTTTTGCCCGAGGAAGGTCACTTCCCTTATTCCCTGCTTCTACAGTTATTAGATTTATGATAGAATTGTTTCGATGTTTCGGCTTCGCTCCCGGCCGCGCACGAAGGGGACAATGCAGAAGGAGCACATGTTGTTGCATCCCCGCATTATCGAAATAAAAGCTGAAACAGTATTGGGTCCTCTGCGAACGGGGGTTATATCAGCGTATGTCTCCTAAGAACTGAGTTGAACATTCATCTGAAAGGAGCGTTACTAGAAAACAAGAGATAGGAGGCGCGGTAGGTCGCGGTAAGCATCAGGGCCGCAGACCACATGAGCACCGACCTTGAACATCTTGTCCTTTAATCGTTCGGCCATGCACCCTAGAATGCCCACTATTTTATTAGACTTAATCTGACGAATTTGATGATAAATTTTATCCTCTGCCGATTCCCGAATCGCACAGGTATTAAGTAGAACGATATTGGCTTTTTTGGGATCATCGACTTCTTGGTATGATTCGGCGAGGAGAGCTCTGACAATATCTGAGTCGCTGCTGTTCATTTGGCAGCCGTAGGTTTCGATGTGGAAGGTGGGGGTGCCTTCAACTGACATTTTAAGCTGTTTTTTGGTGATACGCGGAGACATGAACTGCTTGAGAGTGGGGATTTATGATAGTTTTGAACGATTTGTGGAGAAGAACACTTTGGATATTAGCTTCATATTTTATTATTATAATTCAGGGGTTTCAACTACCAATCACTCATTGTTATTTATGACTTATTTGCGATGAATTTTTAGGCCAAAACAAGAAAAGGATCTAAAGTATCAACTTTGTCCAATTCAGTTGTAAGGGCATCTTTCTTTTCCATTCTCGTTCTATAAAAATGTCAGTAATTTGCCAATCAAATTTTGTCTTGATCCTTCAAATATCCGAATAATCCTTAGTTTATTAAATAGGTTGCCGTTGTCAAGATAGGCTAGTTCTAATCTACCGATTTCTATTCATATATTTTTAACTTACTAGCTTCATATTCAAACATGTAAGGCGGTTTAAACCTTCTCAAGATTCGTTAAATGATCAAGAACGGCATCTCACGCATCCCCAAAGATCCTAATTGCGAATAGGCCATCATTGTCATCGGCGATACCGGTGTTGGCAAAAGCACCATTATGGCCTTTCTATCAGGAGCGGAGATGATGGTGCGTTATGATGGACTCAAACCCATCCTTGACTGCCCAAATAATGCTATCAAAATCGGTCATGAGAAATACTCCGAAACCTCAGTGCCCAATAAAGTTGTTATTGAGAATCTTGCCTTCTACGACTGTCCAGGCTTCAAGGATAACAAGGGAGAGGAGTACGAAATATCCAACAGTTTCTTCGTGCAGCGGTTGCTGGACATCTACTCGAAAGTCAAAGTGGTGCTTATGATCGATGAATCCCACATCTCCGAAGCGAGAGCGGACAAATTGCCAAAGCTCACCAAAAACCTCCTAAAATCATTCAAGACATTCGAGGATATAAAATAGGGCGTGATCATGATCATAAATCGCGCCGAACGTGACCTGTCAATAACTGACTACCACCGTGAGATCCGCAAGTTAGCTGACCTAAAAAATGATCGTGGATACCTCTTCTAGCCGTAGTAGCAAAAATTTCTGCGCTATCTGATGGAAAACAATCGCATAGTCCTCTTCAAGCAGCCTCGGAAATAGGATAAGAACAGGAAGTTCATTCCTGGAGAGAGTGAATCGTCCATCATGCAGACTATTAAGTATTCCAGCTATGTCAAGAGCAAACACATACTCAATATTCTTTCGGAGAGCGCTAAGTTGGCCATTCGGGACTTCATTGATGAGATCACTAACAAGTCTAACATCAAAATCGAGTCCATCTGCGGTGAAATTGTCAGCATATACTCGCTGAAAGTCTCAAAGATTGGGAGGGATGTACGTGGTCTGATTGACATTAAGGAGGAAGTGATCAACCTAGCAGAAGAGATCAAAGGTGCTCAGAAGGAGAATATAGTGCGTATCCTCCAACGTGAGCTTCCTGAAGGTAAAATTCAAGACTTCTCCGAGGACTTCGATGCGGTAATGTTCTTCAAGAATATTTACGATAAGACTGCCACTTATTTCAGCAATCTGGTCAACAAAATATACTCTGAGCTTTCTCATTTGCTGGTCAAGATGGATAACCGCATCATGAAAGTGCAGAAAGAAGAACAGGAGGAAGTGGAAAGACAGAGGCAGGTACAAAGGAGAAGGGAACTTCAGGATCAGAGGGAGAAGGAAAGGCAGGAGATGATGAAACAGATGAGTAAGATGAAGGAGCTCAAGAATGAGATCACACAAATGGGCAGCTCAAGCAGATCAATGGTTGACTCTCTGGCAGACACAATGAACTACCTAAACTCTCTGTAGTAGGAGTTTAACAAATTGAAGCAGGATGCCGGCAAGTTGTAGTCCATGAACAAGTAGATGTACAATAACATTACTCGTATCGAGGCTACTTACGTCAAGAAAGTGAGTGGATGATTTGATAAGCCCTTATATCTTTGAATGAACTTATAATCACTGTGGATAATCAAGACGTCTCTCTGTCATCAGAGATTGAATTTAAAGTCAAAGCCCACGCGGGCTGTGGGGTAGAAATCCCGTTCTGGTTTCAGTTTCAAATAAAGATTGTAGTCTCCTTTAATGAACTTCAGTTTCCCTCCCAAAGCAGTGAGGAATCCACTGCTGCCAGCGTAAAACCTAATTGTTTTTACAAGGTCATATTTAAGCTTAAAGCGTTAGAACATAAATTCGTAGCTTTAGTTTCGCCTCTGGACGCCGAACCTGTACATTCTGTTAAACTCCATCAGGATTCGCATCTCCTTTGATTTTAAAGTCCAGTCCTCAAAGGAGCTGAATAGGGATTTATGTACAGAGAGCCGTTGAAGGTTACGATCCCCATACTGTCTTGACAGTTGAGGGTGAATGTATTCGCGAGGGTATTTCCATACGCTAGTTTATGTTCCAAATATAGCCGGTGGTTTTAAGTGGATATGAAGTGTCCCTTGTAGAATAATTCAGGTTTCAGTTGGAGAGAGGATTTCAGGTTTACATTTCCGCCTATCTATTCACTGTAAGAAGTAAGAAAGGGTATTCGAGTGATGCTGCTATAACTTCTTTTGAATAAAAGATTGAGGCCCACTAAGCCCATCATATTACCATTCTTCCTTTCCCCTTCAAACATGTATTTCAATCGAAATTTATTCCAATACTTAAGGAGATGCGAAACCTTCGCAGATATCTCATTTTTAGAATTAATTTTGCTGTTTAAAGTCACTGTTGTCCTATCGATATTTTTTTTCAACTTGGAAGTGATGTCACCATTGCTAATCACCCAATTTCTATCCATTATACAGCATAGTTTGGTGTTGCTACTCACCCCTGCATATTCTTCCTTATGATCAATCTTCCACTTCGTGCCTTGAATGAAGCTACCACCAAGAGTTGCCTTGCCTGCTTCCATACTAACTTTAATGTTCTGAATAGTGTAACTTGTACCTTTAAAGAGGGCCGTTTAAACTTATAACTGGTCTTCATATTGAACAGTCTAACGTCCTTACTTGATTTGCCAAAGAATTTCTTTTTGTTATAGCTTTTGATTGAGACATCATTCTCCTCATCTTCGTTCTATTAGTCACTGCGTTCATCGCCATCATCATCGTCGTCACTCATCAATAAAAGATTAACAATAATTTGAAGTCAGTTGATACTCAGAATATAATTTGACCCAATAACTGAAAAATTAAAATAGTAAATATCAATGTCCCTTATCCCTTCCTTCCTTCGTCAAAACAAATATTACTTCCATCATCTTTCCCATCAATAACTCACTCACTCATTTTTAAACATTAACTTATTTTGTCAATGGAAGCAGCCATCGCTATTACCATGCTGGGACTGAGTGGGGTAGGCAAAACTGCTCTTGTACACTCCGCAGCCAATAATCAGAACGAGATATTTCCTACTGCAGGCGTATAGATTAGCTACATCGCATCCACATCCCGCACACTACTGGTCTATGACTGCTCGGGCGAGGGTAGTTCGCGCAGTAACTGGTAGTTGTTTTCTAATCTCTCGACCAGCGTGTGTTTCGTGATCGATGCTCACAATGTCGGAACTTTTCACCTTTCCAAGAAGCATCTGATGTTATTCCTTGAACGCAATAAATTCATGAAGTACTCCGTCTCTTACTCAGAAAGAAGAATCTGTGTATAATGCTCAACAAATGCGATCTGAAAAACCGTCCTCTCAAGTAACTCCTCGTTCGTGGCCTGTAGGTGTAAAAGCTGGCCAAGCTGGTCAACAAGTGGTACGTGAAGTAAACGTCCGCTTTCAACAAATAGGGTTTGGACGAGTGTCTATAGTGGATAATAAAGAATCAGGGAGAAAGTGTCTGATAAGTTAGCTGTTATAATGTTAATGCATATTTAAAAAAGTATCAACCGCTTTCATACGCACAGCTCACTTAGACAGATGACTGATGGCTCCTCGGAGCGCAGAGGAAAAGGCAGTGTACTGGAGAGTATCGGACGGGATAATCAATCAATAGGGTTGGTGAATTAGATGCCAAGTTTACAAGGAGACCGATCATATTTTCGGCGTGCGAGGTAGGAGTTTGAGATTCCTAGCGAGCAATCTCTGCAATTAGAGGATGGTTATGAGTTGATATCTCCCACTAACAAACTGTAGAGAATTTAGAACTAACTATCGGATATTGAAAAGATGAAGATGGTCTTTTAGAATAAGCGGAAGACAGAAAACCAGAGTCATAGCACCGAAAAAAAGTGGGTTAACAAATCAGTTGAAAAACATAACCTTAAACCCTCGCAGATTCCCAAGGTCGTCGGATCAACATCGGAGTTCGCTGTCAGTCGCACGAGTGATTTTAAAGAGGATTTTGAGGAGGATAGATTCAGCTTTGAGATGGGTAGACCAGATCTGACAGGATTGAAAGAATAGGAATAATAAGAATAAAATACGTTAAATGAGCTCCAATAACAAGAAGAACAATTAAGCCCACAGGAAGTAGAGATGTGCAAAGCAAACTCAGCCTCCATCATAAGTGGCTCGTTCAACCTAAACCCACACAAAAAGTGTGAATGTTCGAATCTAGTGCAGGATTTCATGAGTTAAATCCGGCAGAAGGTGAGCTGTTTGACGAACCGAGTGAATGACATGGAATAGAAGAATGCAAATTTACGTTCCAAGCATGAGAAGGTGATGACCTGCAACATCAAGTCCATTGCTCATATTCAACGACTATAGTAGGAGAGGAAAGAGTTGATGGAGACCGAACAAAAATGGAGAGGGGGTAAGGTAGAGTTGTAGAGTCTATTAAAATAGGTCTTATTCAAAAAGGAGAGAGAAAAAATACAGAAGGAGAACATGAACATCGAAGACTGCGAAAGCTACTTCAAAAGCAAGGACAAATCAAATCGCGACAACTCCAAGTAGACTTATAAAGACCGCAAACCTTTGGAAGTCAAGCAGAACAGTAGCAAGAACAAGGTATAGAATTTACTACAAAGATTACAACTCAGAGTAGAACGATCATGATCATTACTTCTTTATTATATTCACACAGCAAATATATCAGATATTCTCACTCTTTTTCAACGGACCACCCTTCATGTCGCTAATCTCGATGTCATAGTTGAACTGCTCACTGCTTTGCTTTTTGAAGGCAGGCTTCATGTATTGAGTTTAGAATTATTATAGCTTTTCACGCATTGAACGACTCGAGACTTACTTCACGCTGTGGGGGTGGTGGTCCTCGCTGCTGTCGAGACCGCTGTCCAATCCAAAATCTATCGGCTTGTAGTCTGACTCCTCAATGAGACTTTTTGAGAGATTAGATGAGAGGTTTTGTTGGAGTTAAAGGCTATCCACTTCGCTTTTCAAGCCAATCCACTCACAAAATGTTTTGAGGAGACTAGCACCCACCAGTGTCGTAATCATAACAATGACCAGTACGATTGTAATGATAAAATTCTAATTGACTGTTTATATTTGAAGGGCAAGGGCGAAAGCTATCACTCCTCTTACCAGCCCAGAATACCAGCATACTTTTAACTCCTTGCTGTTGAGAGGGAAGCTTTTTTTGGTGCAATGATAGACAACAGGCAGAAAATAGACCATCAACGCCCTCACTAAAGGTAGAAAAGCAAACACTAAGAAGGCGAATCCAACTGCTAGCCAATTTCCAGACGTACTTAGCACCGACGCTCCAAGATAAGCGTAAACAAATGCTTCGGCGATGTAGCTGACAGTTTCAAAGGCCAGCCCCGTTCCTCTCTGCGATTCCTCAGAAATGTTCATAAAGGTGTAATGACCCATAATAATGGAGCAGGTGAACAAGGTGATGATCCCTGAGAAACCTAAAAGCTAACCGATAAGATAGGTAATATACCCTGTTAGAAGGATGAGACTAGTTTCTTTGATCGGATATCTATTGAATGACTCGTTGACCTTCAGCAGATAGCTGAGACCAAAGCCAGCCAAGGCACCAATGGCCAAACTGCAGACCATGAGAATTAGAAATTCGATGATCATCCACATTACTATGTTCAGTCTACGTTAAGCTCATTCTTACGTGATGCCATTATTTTAGTCGAGCTCAAGTCCAGACACCGTCCTAAACAGCACTATAGCCACAGCATCGTTGATGATTCCCTCTCCGAAGAGAATTGCATTGAGTACTGGAAATTTATCAGGCTATATCCATCGGGAGTTACCTTAATCAGCGACATTGCTGCTACTGTATCGGTTGCGCAAAGTACACTGCTCAGCATCATTATCTCTTTGAGGTTGAGCGTATTAAAAAAGAGGGAGTTTATCAGCGAGCAGAACAGACTGAGACAGATAAAACCGATGACTGTGCCGATAACCCCTAAAAAAGAGATCATTCCAAAATTTTAGAAGAAGAGCGATTTGCGCAGGGAATAACCTGCCGAGAAGATGATAGGCGGGAGGATAATTGTAAAGAAGATTTAGTTATCGAAGACGATCTCGTTGCCCATGCCCTAAAGTAGTCATAGCCGTACGTATTTGACGAAAAGGGCAGTGAGAAACCCCATGATGATGGCCACTCCTGATTCATGAAGGATGGGTATCTGCTTTGAAGAGATTGTACTTTCTGAACTTCGATGAGGTGAGCTGTGAGCACGTAGATGATGAGGATGAAGATGAAGATGAAGGCTTCAACTGAGAACTGCTCGACCATTGCTGCTGCAAATCTGATGATATAAACTTATCCGAGGAGAATTATTAAGATAAACCACGGTGACCATTTACAGAATTAATTGAATTATACAAGTTAAATTAAGTCATGGCTATTTGGCTGAGTTGTTGAGTCAGTGTCTAGATCGAAATGGAGGTCTATATGATAGGGGGAGTTTATAATTATTAATAACTAAGCATGCTCAACACGATTAGCGGAGGATCGACCATGCCGAGAGAGGTTCTGCTGTGGCTTGACAGCCTCGATCTCTCCTACGCCATCCGTAACCCCAAAATGGACCTTTCCAACGGTTTCATCATGGCCTAAATCCTAACCCGTAAGTATCCTAGCGAGATCTCGATTCTAACCTTTTACAACGCTCAAAAGAAGTAGAAGAAGATCGACAACTGGCAGCAGATTCAAAAATGTACCATCCTTTAGAGGCAATCTTTAGCGATTGCCTTTTTTGTTGCATCCCATCAGTTATATTTTAGTTCTCGCGCATAAAAAATTTAAGATCGTCAAGGATTAGTATGAATCCATTGCGAACATGGGACCAGAGGCAGCGCAAAGCTTATTATTTAGATTGTATGAGTTTTTAACCGGGCAGAAGCTTAATATCGATCGAAGATTGGCCAGCACACTGCCTCCTGTCGAGGAGCCACTCTATAAGAAGCCGACTGCGAGCTACACAGTCAAAGATCGTGAGTTGCATCGAGTTGTTGACGATAAATAGAAATAATTCCGCACGCGTGCGATGTTGACCCAACAGCAGAACATGATCCACACTCAAAAGTACAACACTGGCCTCATCGAGTGGCTGATCGACAAGAGGAAGTAGTAGATTGAGAAGTAAGTCAACAAGCAAAAAGACGAAATCGAAAAACGAACAAAATCGTTTGTGAACGCCGACTCCAAGGTAGAAGTCAGAGAGATCGAGCTGAAATGCTTCAACTCATCCACATCCAAGAAGGTCAAGGGGGAGTACGGCGAGTTTAACGAGAATAAGGGAGTGCTTGATTTTTTGGCAGAGAGTGCCTCCCTTCTTCTCAAAAAAGATTCTATTGCCAACGATCTCAAGAAATTTGGAATTTAAATTAAGGAGAAAGACATCGCTGGTGTAAACCTAGTCTACGAGATCTTCAACCGGTGTGAGGAGGAAGATTCGAAAGGGAACTACAAGATAACCGCTGATACTTTAAATAAAATTGTCGAGTTGTTTAAGAAGGCCAGCGAAGTCAACCTCATCACTGAAAATATCAATAGCCACTTCATCGATTTTAGGAAGTTCTTTGCGCTCTTCTATAAGGCCATGAGGATATATGACAGATAGTCGGAGACCTATAAACTTATCATCGGTCTATTGACTGTCGTCGCCAAAGGATTGCATAAGCATGACTCAGAGAGTACTGAGATGATGTTCGAGGAGATTCTTCTGCCCTAACTTTTGAAAATCGGATAGAACGAGTACAAAAGGCCGCAGATAACTCACCTCTGTCTGGAGTTTGTTCGGAAGGAGACTGAATGTTATCTTTCGTTGATTCAACGAGTGAAAGAGATATACAGTGGCAATTTGAGGACATACATCTCTCTGCTTGCGCATTTCTTGGAGAGGATCAGTCGTGACTGCGACGATATCCAGTACAATCTCTGGAGCTAGTTCTTTTTCTATGGGTTTCTGGGGATAGGCAATCCCTCTCCGAGTGTACGGGTTAATGGTGCTAAAATCCTGTCGCTTCTGTTCAGTGACGTGGTGATAGCAAACAACTAAATCGTGAGTGAAAAGTTAACCGCTCTAAAAAACTTGATAGAGGACCCTTGGTGGTAGGTACGGGCCCAAGCCCTAATAATATTTAAAGCCATCCTAATTTCAAAGTTTAAGAACCAGAGCGCCTCCTCCGATATTAACGAGGACCTCAATACCAAGACCATTCTGCACTACATCACGCAGATCTTCAAGGCTGACGTCTCCCATAACATTCTCAGGATCGGACTAATCGAGCTGGCTGAACTGATCAACTATGAAGAGTCTCTCTGCGAACGGTACTGTCTTTTTGATTTAGTTACCTGTAGATTTTGTTGCATGTGGGCGCCCAAATAAGAAACGATATCCTTAACACAAGCATAATTAAATTCGGACCTGTTGTGTACGGCGCCAATACGTTCAACTACAAACTGACTGGTGCGCCACTTGTGTGGAATTCACTGGGCATTGCGAAAGTATTGAACCAATTCGTCAAGAAGAATGGACTGCAGAGCTTAACGCAATCGCACCTGGAAATTCTCTACTCGACCATCTCGAAGAATGGCAACTTCATCGAGAACTATCAGGAGTGGCTGCGTATATATGAGGAATTCAAGGAGAAGCTGTTTAGGACTTTATTGGACGAAGATCTCTGTGTGTTAGGGTCCAATATCATCAAGGAATTCATGGAGATTAAGGAGATACACGCTGACATTATTGCTGCTTCCAAGCTAGAAATTGCGCGATTGCTCAGTAATTTATATATGATGCAGGTTCAGTGTACGTGCAAACAAGTGATGGGGGAGAAGTCAAATCAAACCTGTTGCAGTTATTTAAGTACTTGAACAAAGAGGAGAGCGAATACACTTACAAGATAATAAAGGACTTCGCGGAAAGGGAGAAGACCAAGTATCTTTCCTCGAACCTAGTCGATTTCATGAACGATATCACCCGCGAGAGGCGCAAGCGTTTATTCAACGAATGATCCCTTCCATTACCCATTCTAATAATTAGATAATTGCTCGAACTGGTTGCTGCCCCCATCCCGATAGATGGCACTGCTTCATTGTTGATCAATAAAAATATTACTAAAATGGGTAGTTCCTAATCCCAAGAAAAGATCAGTCAGTTCGAAAGGGACTTCATCGAGGAGAAGCGAACCGGCACAGGGTACTTCGGGCAGTATATCCTCTTGATCAACCGATACAAACAGTAGATGTTCATAAAAAAACAGTTTATCTTCCACTCGGCCGGGGAGTACCGACAGTTCCTCGAATAATTCTAGAAGATAGAGAGGAAGCCCTTCAACGTCATCTACCCCAAACTTGTCATCAGCAACGACAACTTTTAGAAGTGCAGCACTCTGCATGAGGTCAATGTCTATCTCGAGTTTATGAATAAAAATCTAGCGCAGATCGTCAAACATTAGGGGAAGTTTAATGAAAGCAAGGCTTGGTTTCTGCTGAATTAAATCTCGAAGTCACTGTAGATTTTAGGAGAGAGTGCTCGACCGCATTGGGCGATTAGTCCCTAAACTGTTTTCCAGAACAATACTCATAACTACTTCCTCTACGACAGTCTGTTCGTATTGGGTTTCGACCCAAATAGTAATCTTCCAGTAATAGTAGAGATTATCTAATAGCTAAATTGTAAAACAAAGAACCTCTATCCGAAAAGGTACAGAACTTAATTGAACGGGGGGCGCAGGTCGGCACCGAGGGAGGCTATGAGGAAGATATGTATGCGCTCGGACTCACCATGATATTTGCGTTGACAGGCAGACACCCCAGCACTCTGCCCAAGAAATATAGCCAAAGACAACAGGCCATTCTTGCCATTTTACGTGAGGAGAGAAGCATAATGAGCCGAGATATGATTGATATCCTTTAGATGCTAACCGAGAGAGAAAGTGGCAAGAGGATGGACTGTTATCAGTTACGCCGACTACTGAAATAAAGATAGGCGGACATCATTCATAATTAGAACTAAGACTTTCAGCAATCAAAGAGGAAGTATGAAATCACCAACAGAGATCGAGAAAAAGAACGGAGGATTACTGAATCTCAAAAAATAGGCATTCGACAGAGCGAGCACCGTCTGCAGTATCAAAACCAACCCACTCAGGTTGCACGTAATAACCGGCAAAGCTTTGGAGTAGTTGCTCCTCAATATACAGAGTTGTTTACTCAAAATAATAGTTTTGTTCCATTGAATACACAGAGCTATCGATTGCTTCCTCCTTCGACTCCACTAAAAATGAAACTGAATAATCAACCGTATGAGTAAATGAGTCAGGCAAAGTACTCTCAGTTTCCTCGTGATTCTCTGCAGACGACGGTGCCTTCTCAGGTGAACCTACCTTCGGAGCGTATAAGATCTCTGCCTCGGATTCACTCGTTCGACCGTCTGCTGATGGCCCACAAATGATCTTCCTCCAGATGAGCATAATATAATTATGATACTATAAATAACTTTAAATTGTTGAGAAGGTTAAATGGAGATAATTGATTAATACTTATTTGTTAATTAAATGGGCAGGAAGAAGAAGACTGATCTTGTGAAGACAGAGAAGAGGGACAGGAACAGAAGCAGGAGCAGGAGCAGAGATAATGCTGATAGGAGGAGAAGCGAGAAGAGTGAGGACAACTAAAGCCAAGGAGAAGAATAAGAGAGGGAGGAAGAAGAAGAAGAGGGCTCTCCCTTAAATGATGACTCAAATGAGGAGGACGTCTAAAATTAAGGTGAAGCTGGAGAGGGAGAGGAAGAGGGAGAGAACCAAAATGGTTAATAAAACGGAGAGGTAGATTAAGCCTAAACTATGGCGACTGACATCCGATCGTCAATGATTGATTTCTTTGGCAGCATTAAGCATGAAAAAGGCCTAGTTTTTACTGTTCAAGATCGATCGAAGATGATTAAATAGCAGACAAGACTTAAGAAAAAAAATCCTAACCATTCAGTGATAAAATGGTTAGAATAAAGTGATTGGAATGAGGCTGAGGAAAAGATTAAAATTCAAAACCTGTTCGATCGCAAGAAGGAGGACCTGCGATAGACCCACCCTCGCCTCTTTGCCAACGAAGCGCAATAGGCCTTTATGAAGGACATCTTCTTGAAGAGTTCATACATATACTGCAATTAGGTGACGGAATAGCTCTACAGGCTTTTAATGGATATTTTGCTGATTTACCTAATATAGCCGCAAACTAGAAAGATTGGGGTCTCTGAGTTGATGAAGCTAGTGTGCTCGGTGCCATCCCCCTACCTATTTTTCGGATTCAGATTCTCAAACTATCATAAATTAAAATAAAGCAAAGAAATCTCTGCCGCCTACTAAAAATTTGGGCAGGAACTCTCTAATTTCTTCAAGAAGGCACTCGACCAGACAGCCTTTTAATGATTTGATTAAATCTCATATTCTACCCTTATTGATTTAAACCGCATGCAGACTAAATCACATGATGATGCACCCCTTATCATCTTACTTCTTTTCTTGATTTGTGATAGTGGTCTGATTGGAGTCACTGGCTTTGCTTTTTGCCAGGTAGTTCGGTTCCTCATTGACGTACTTCTTCTCCTCGTAGCAGAGGATCACGTAGTTATTCTGTCTATCCTTTCTAAACTGGTCCTTGATTTCGCGTATGGATTTCTCTTCGTTGAACTGTGGTTTTTCCTTGATTTTATTAGTGAGGAAGAACTATTTGAAGGGGTTGCCCTTATACTAATACAGGAAGTCGTAGATATGCTTTATTTTCTTCAAGGCGGGTATGTGCACTCGAATCTTTTGGAACTGCGCGACCTCCTCCTGCAGAAAAATTATAGTGAAATAGATCTGTTCTTTGTTCATTGCGGGTTTAAAAAGATTATAATAATTGAGAGAGTTAATTAACAATGAGATGTAGAAATATTCTCTATTCTCGTTACAAAATGAAATTCATTTTATTTATGGGTCACAGATACAGTTATTAATTTCTCAATTAAAATAGCATAAATTATTTAAAGACCATTAATCGATTAATAAAGTGCAAGAAAATTATGGCGCACATCAGAGCATATTTTAACGGCAATTCCTTTTGCTCAGTCTGACTTTACTTTTGCCGTTGCTGGCCTGATGTGTTTCTATCCTAAGAGGGCTAATGATAATATTTGCTGCACTATTATAATATACATATAGATTATTTATTAGTATGCCAATCCAGACTCAAACTCATTCCGAGAAAAACTCCGTCCAGACCACCCACAAGTACAACAAAGTCAACCAGCAGAAGAAATTTCATCTTCTCACGCTGATCTATCGCGAGAAAATGAGCATTCAAGAAGTATAGCTGAATTTAAATAGGCCGCCAAGTTGGTGGGCATCAACTTTCTTACTGCCAAGACTATTCTCTTTTTCCATAAGAACAACTATAAATCCTATCAATTTGCCACTTTGACCAAGGAATTCGACAGAAAAACCACAAGTAGCTCTCAAAAAGCCACCTATATCAACACTAAGAGGCTTTCTGCCCTCACTCAAAAATATTTCATGCCAATATCGAGAATTGAAGTTATTTGCTCAGTCGGCAATGCCTTAAACCCTTCGGATAACTGTAAAATCGAATCTCTCTTACTTTCGGAGGTGCAGGAAATGTAAAAGAATTTTAAATTAGAAGAACATCCAAAAATGAAATAAACACTTAGAATACATTGCAACCAAAGAGCAACTCACCATCCTCTGCGAAGGAACAAAATCAAGGCTCTATTCTTCTAGATTTGCTTCCTTTGACGGGCGGGGTTTCTTTGCAGCAGATTGATTTTTTTGTTTCAGGGATAAAGGCATCCTGTCCCGAGCGTCACGTTGAGGAGCTCATGACTACTGAAGAGCGCCACTACTTGCAGAAGAGTACTCCTCATCTGTGAATCTGCGATTCTTATTACCAATTTCATAAGCTACTTATCAGAAAACAAGCACCTGCAATGGAGTTTATTCTATGTCCTGTGCACTAACTGAAGGCCAGGCATCAAATTATATCATTTGAAAATGGGGGCTTTTCTTTTTTTAATTTATCATCTTTTATCGATCTTTTTGCATTTGTTTAATTAGGAATGCATTTTGATAGCATTTGATTAATTCGGCAGTTGCATTTTTAGTAGAGCAGGGGACGAGAATTTGGGAGAAATAATGGGGTGTTTTAGTTTGGTTAAGATGGGGATTTGACTCCGATGGCGGGTCTATCATGTGGAGCGGCACAGTCTGATAAAGGCGAAATGGTACTGAAGTTATGTATTTCATATTATCTAACGGCTAATAGTATTCAAAAGTTTATGCGGTTGTCAGCAACAACAGATTGCTCTCTGATCTGTCTCAAAAAGACAATTATTTTTCCCCCATAAAATAATATTAATAATGATATTAATTGATGTAAGACTAATCTTTTACAAGAATGGTCTATTTCAACAGGAATGCAGAGACCCTTGATTAAAGCAATGACGCCCCTCTATAAAAATTAGCCCGCAGCAAGAGGTTTAGATCTTCAACGCAAAAAACTGACAAGTCTTCTATGGCGTTCTTATCGTCGCTGATTCAAACTGAAGTCGTCACTAATAATCAACCAAAATCATTTAAAAAGCGCGTCAACTCACAAAGATCTTAATAAATTGATAACACCCTTATCACTCTCCCTTTGTAAACTTAAAAAACATCAAAAAGATAGAAGGGAGGACAGCTTTTGGCTGACAAATTCTTTTCATAAAAAATGGACAGAATTAATCGCAAATAAAAGGCAATTGTAAACTTAGTCGGTCGAAGACCCGAGAGTTCATTCAAAAAATATGCTAAGACAATGGAAGAAACAATCAGAAAGGCTCGCACTTGCAAAATTATCCCCCTTGGCAACAGTCATTAGTAAAGCTTGATTAACATACAAAATAGGAGGAGAATGAAGGTCGAATTTGATTAATACATTAAAATTAGATAAAAAAGAGTAAATCTACCACAAAATAATAGACTAAGTTAGACAACAAAGCGATAGAGCCGTTTTGTATCTTCAAACTCAAAAACAATTGACCCACCGCAATAACTCGGTGTCAATTTGTATCATTTTTTAAAATAGTCGCTGTCCAAGAGGAAAAGATAAATAACTTCGAAACCCAGCCAAACTGTGGACGAACTTATCAACAAACGAATCGCAACCAAGGCCCTTATCGAGTAATTAGGCCCTACAGTGCTGACCGAATTCGCCTGGACGAAGCTAGACAACAAATTCCCTTTCAAGTTGAAAACTGAGGCAATTTGATATATCAATCCTTGTGTTCATTATATTTCTATAATTGTAATCAGGATAATGTTCATTCAACGTGCATCTTTCCGGCTCAAAACCAATAAAAGTACACCTAAAAACAATTAGGCAAGATTGCAAATGAGCAGAACGAAATGGATAGCGCTAATTCATTGCAGATTCCTGTTTCCCATCCTCATGCCAAAAGTGATGTTTAGCTTGGACGCTACCCCGTTTTTTATTATCTCATTGCATTTTTACTCATTCCAACCTTCATCTATCTGATTTACTCCGCCAACGGAGGAGTGGGAGGCATTCCTGGCTTCAACAATAAGTCATTCTTATCATAATCAGATAATGGTGGCAATATCTAGTGGCAGTAATACCCATACTAATCTCCCTCCTATTGTTTATCCTCTCCCGAATTGAGTACGTTCGCGTGAGTAGTGGAAAAATCGAATTCAGCAAGTACACACTGCAATACTCCAGAGCCATTATCCTGGGTTTCAAAACGATCGAGAGCATCGAAAGAGACGTGACTGAGGTAATTAACGTATCAATAATAAAAAAGGGAGTGTAGAGTAATTTTACTACTATTTAGGAATAACGTTTACAAACAGTAGTTATTTCCTGGTGTTTAATTTCAGGTCCTATGAAGAGATATAAGCCTTGGAGTGCGGATCAAAGAAAACGGCAGTGGACTACGTGTAGCAATTAAAAAACCATCTTCCGCTGCTGCGCGCATCAGTGCGTAAATTAACGTTAAAAAGTGTCGTTTAAATGTGAGATGATCTGCATTTGCGGTCTGATTCGGTATTTGAACTCTTAATAATTTATTAATTTCAGATGAGCAAGTACTTACGATTGAATCGAGAGGAAATAAAGAAGAAAATATATGCCAAACTCAATATTGATGATCAAGAAGAAATTGATCATAAAGTCGAGAGGGAGATTGGGGAGAGGGAGGGCGGAGGAAATAGTCAGAGCCACCTTGACAAGGCACTTCGATAAACGGGTACTAATATGGTGAACTAGAGAAGAAAAAACTGACGATCCGCAAACTTATAAATAGTGCTAATCCCCATGCGGATTTGACAGATGAAATGGGCCAATTGAGGTGGAGGATTGACGCATTGAAAAACTTTAGCAGAACTGAAAAGAAGGGCTTATTAAATCGAGGAACATCTCTCACGGGGAAGTAGGAAGATGCAAATGCTCGTGAATTGACTTTCGATGAGTTATATTAGCTTCAAAAAAAGAAATTTGGTATGTTGAAACAGCGTCGGCGATCTAAGATGACTGACCCCAAGTACATTGACATGGTTGGTAACATGCAATTGAGGAAATAAAAAAGGAAAATAATGGGAAAGAGTAAATTGGATGGGCAAATGCATCTACTGGAGAGTAAGATAGACGAAAAGGTGGAGTGACAGTTGCTCTGATACATTTTTCATAAGTTAAAATATAAAAATATAGAGAAAGAGGAACCTGTGGTTTTTTAAATTGATTCATTGAAATTTAGATTATATTTGAATTGATTTTAGGCAATGAGCAGTTTGGCCATCGATACTCTCTTGGAGGAGTACAAAACTCAAAGAAAATATAGGGAAGCCAAGAGGAACTAGTTTTTGCGGAGGTTTTAAGTGCTCAAACATACCTTTGCTCATGCTAATCATCAGCATCATGCGGAACATGTGCATTTAGAGGAAGAACATAGCGAAGCTCACAGTCACGGCCATTCGCACCATCAACCAGTTGAATTTAGAAGATAGGCTGAGATTCAACATATGCATCAAGCTAATCAATAGGCTCCAAGTCCCAAACCTGAACATTCGTCCAAGGAAGAGTAACTCAAGTCTAGCCATTTGCATGAGCATGCTCGTCTTTACGAGCCCCATGTAAATCATCACTCAAATGGTGAAGAACAAAGGAGATTGCAAGAGGAGTAAGCTGAATTATCCAAATAAAATCAATTTTTAAAGGCTGCCGTATGAAATTTTTTATTCAGTTGGGAAGTATTGAAACTCAGGAAAAGGAGAAACTTTACGGATTTAAGGTTTAAATTGAAAATGTACGAAAAAAATACATGGACGAGATTTAAAAGCTGACAGAGACGGCCAAAAAATCGAAGGACCAAATTTAGGGCAAAGTATATGGGGTGTTATTCAGATGGTTAAAATTAAACAGCAGAGTGATATAGCTGCTAAGAAAAATGTGGAGATTGATGGCATCAACAAACAACTGAAGGGGGAGATCACCGAAGGCAACGCTTTGATGGGAACTTACGCCACTGAGATTAGTACTATTCTATTTATTTAGAAAAATAATACGCTTAAAAGATTGTAGAGTTCGAGAGGATATTCAACACCAGCAATGAGAAGATTGAGACAATGTAGAAGGATTTCAATGAGGATGAGTTTATATAAAACACTTTAAAAAACGAAGAACTCCTCAAGAGCATTGAGGAGAATGCTGGGAAAGCTGCAGAGGCTGGCAAAATTTTATAAGACTACTCAACTCTTCTTGAAGGAAAGAAGGAGATTTTGGGTGAGAGTACCTATTCCTCTATTCAGTTCACAGCAACAACGCCATGAAGGAGAAGTAGATCGAGAAGATGATGGAGTTGTAGGGCAAGATGAAGGTGATAATGGAGAAACTTGGCAATGAGAAGCGCATCTATGTGAACGAGAACAATAAAATGGCTAAGTAACTTATTGAAATAAAAACCTTGTTGATGGGGGCGATGAACTAAGCCAAATGATTTTGTTTTGGGATATGTTAAATATTGGATAGACTAACATACTTTCGCTATTTATTATTTAATGATGATTGTCTCCTAATTTTAAAATTCACTTTGAACATGCTGTTTCGCAACAAGAAATAGAATAACTGCTGAATCTCAAAAAAATAGGCATTCGACAGAGTGAGCACTGTTCGCAGTATCAAAACTAACCACTCAGGTCGCAAGTTACTAGCAAAGCTTTGGAGTGGCTGCTCCTCAATATACAGAGTTGTTTGCTTAAAATAATAGTTTTGTTCCAATGAATACACGGAGCTCGACCTCTGCCTCAGATTCACTCATTTGACTGTCTGCTGATGGCCTGCAAATGATCTTCGTCAAATGAGGATAATATAATTTATCAGACTTAGATAAGTTTAAATTGTTACTAAACTTAAATGAGGGATAATTGATTTTATACTTATTCATAATTAAATGGGCAGGAAGAAGAAGACTGATATGGTGAAGACAGAGAAGAAGACTGATATGGTGAAGACAGAGAAGAAGACTAATATGATGAAGAGAGAGAAGAAGAAGACTGATATGGCGAAGACAGAGAAGAAGATACATATGATGAAGAGAGAGAAGAAGACTGATATGGTGAAGACAGAGAAGAAGGAGAGGAACAGAAGCAGGAGCAGAGATAATGAGGATAGGAGGAAAAGGAGGAGCTAGAGCGAGGACAGCTAAAGCCAAGGAGAAGAGTAAGAGAGGGAGGAAGAAGACTCTCTCTTAAATGAAGAAGAGAACTCAAACGAGGAGGACGTCTAAAATTAAGGTGGAGAGGAAGAGAAAGAAGAGGAAGAAGAAGAAGAAGAAGAAGAAGAAGAGGAAGAAGAGGAAGATGAATAAGAGGAAGAGGAAGAAGAAGAAGAAGAAGAAGAAGAAGAGGACCAAAATGGTTAATAAATAGCAGAGATAGAATAGGCCTCATCTATGGCGACTGACATCCGATCGTCAATGATTAATTTCTTTGGCAGCATTAAGCATGAAAAAGGGCTGGTATTTTCTATTATAGAGCGTAAGAAGTTAAATAAATAGCAAGCAAGACTAAAGAAAAAGAACCCGGACCATTTAGTGATAAAATGGTTAAAATAAAGTAATTGGAATGAGGCTAAAGAAAAGATTAAAATTCAAAAGTTGTTCGATCGCAAGAAGAAAAAACTGCGATTGACCCACCCTCACCTCTTTGCCAACGAAGCGCAATAGGCCTTTATGAAGGACATCTTTTTGCAGAGTTCATACATATACTGCAATTAGGTGACTAAATAGCTCTACAGGCTTTAAATGGATGTTTTGCTGATCTGCCTAACACGGCCGCGAACTCGAAGGATTAGGGTCTCTGAGTTGATGCAGCTAGTGGCCTCGGTATCATCTCCCTACATATTTTTCGGATTCAAATTCTCAAATCTTCGTTAACATAGATTAGACTACAGCAACGAAACCTTTGCTGCCTACTAACAATTTGGGCTGGAGCTATCTAATTTCTTCCGGAAGGTACTCCGCCAGACAGCCTTTTAATGATTTGATGAAATCTCATACTTTTCACATTTAATGTTAATTGACTCCTATTTTTAAAATTCAGAGAAGGTAAGCCAATGGCGGTTATTTCTATATTTTATAGATATCATTCCGAATATGCCGTTCGGCAACAATAAATAGTATAAATTCCCTTTCAATCATGATACTATAGCATGACGATGCTCCATTATGTGCAATTTATCAATAATCTTTAGTATAATAAATATCTTATGTCAATTGCTGAGCCTGATTTTGTGCCTTATTCAGGAATTTTAGGGGTGTGGGTGTAAAGCGATTCATTTTATGGAAAGGGCAAAACTTTTGGCTATTTTAAATGCACTTCATGCAATAAAACATGGATGTCTGCCCATTCCAGAAAAGGATATAAGCAGGGATGCAAGACATGCGATGACTACTATGAACCCGCATATCTTTGGGAAAATTAGTTTAAAAACTATGATCGGTCCAAAAAACAGTTGGAAGACTCGGGCGCTCCCCATATGTCTTAATTGTGTGAGGCCTGCCAAAAGGGAGTCTGTGATATCAAAACCAACCCAGTTGCCAAAAAAAAGGGTGGATTTATAAAGAAAAAATATTATAACTTTTGGTGATGAGTCCATCTATATTCTTTATTTCTTCATTATCATCTGTCAATGTAGGATATTGTAAATATCATAAATCTATTAAAATATAATTATCGATAGCAAATTGTATGATAGGAGATTGATAATTGACGACTCCATGTTATGATAGCCGCGAAACCGGAAGAAAATATGGCGGACCATTTTGAGGATTGGATTTTATTGGGAGATATAACTAATAAATAATAAAAGTATACTTTGGAAACTTTAAATATTTTTAGTTCCCACTGCATTCATCAAGGCAGAGAGAGGTATGTTTGAGCAACAAATATCACCGTCAATTGGCTTACCGATTTCATCATTTTTATTATGGTTTTTTGATATTAAAACTAATACTTAATTGTTAGGTCAAGATTTATATCTGGATTTTCAGATATTTTGGCGGTAAGCCTAGTTTAAATAAAGTAGATAAACTTTAACTTCCCTTTTAATACAAATGATAAAAATATACAATCTTTCATTTTAAGACAGTTCACTACCTCCCTCATCTTCCCTTGAGCTTGGCTTGCCCAAATCTGCATTAAAGAGCCAATTTCCGCCTATTTGTTGATATAAATAATTGGATATGTTGGCATTTAGCATAAAATTAACATAAATCTGAAATGAGCGAACTGAAGAAGATACGAGACATCGTCTCTAAGAGCAAGGCTTCGAATACATTGGACCTCACCGGCATTAAAATAAATACCATCAATAAAGACATTAAGGAAGAGCTCGATAAGTTGAAGAAGGTTTAGATACTTGTCCTCGCTGAATGCTCACTGTAGAACTTGGATAACTTGCCGGCCTGGAAATTGGCAGCAGTTGATTTCTCCAAGAATCAGTATATCTTTATCAATTTAGGTTGGATGATAAGTGTCTCGCGAAACTGGTGACCTATCCCAACCTCACTCAGATCATCCTCCTTGGTAATAAAGTGGAAAACCTTGACAGCCTCAAGCAGCTTGCAGTCTTGAAAAATCTCAACGAGGTAGACTTCAGTTAAAATCCCGTGGCTGCGAATGCTGACTATAGGAGCACGCTCTTCAACACGTAACTATTTGATGATTTAGAATCAGCTCTCTTGAAATAGTGGATCTAAAAGACAAGAACAACAATTAAATTGTGTAAGAACCGGAGGACGTGAGCGAAGAATACTAAGAGAGTGACGAATCGTTCGAAGAAGATGAGGATGACGATGAATACGAGGAGGATGAGGAATCAAGCGATAAACCCAGAAAGAAAAGAAAATGAGCAATGAAACCTATGATATTCGTATCTATTATTAATAAAGACTGAAGTGACGAGTCAACTCCCACAATTAGCTATAATACTATAATTTCGAGTCATTTCGCGAATGCTCCGCTTTCCCTTAACCCTCCCCCCTCCAGCCTATTTTTCTCAGTTGACTATTTTTTCCTCCAAGTTGATCTTATATATATATCAACTCCTTTTTATATTATACTACCAACCAATCCATAGAAATTGCACTAATCCATTCCTTTCTATTTTTTGTGAAGTCTATTACTCTTTCAACGAAATTGGCGCTCATCAGTCAGATCATATTTAAATATTGCTAATTTTTACTGATTTATCAGTAGATTAATTACAATAATAAACTTATGCAGAAATAGTCTTCAGAACTCCACCGACACGCCAGTCGCCACATCAGAAACCACAACATAGATCGCATCAGGAGGTCACTCAAAGAAATACCCATCATCAGCAGGAATAAGACTCTTATTCAACAGAAACTAAACTTCAACTCTGACATCCTTTATGAAACGGCCTCATGCGAAGATCTCCTCCAAGACAACGAAGACCAGGCCATCGCTGCTACCTTTTAGCACGCAGACCTCTTCAACGAAAAGTACCAAATCATGGAAAAACTCGGGGAGGGTTCAAATGGTGTCGTGCACCGCTGCGTTAAAAAGAAAAATGGACATTAGTTCGCAGTCAAATCATTCATGTTCGATGACGAACAGCTACTCTAAATCAAGAATAACTTTCTTATGGTTAAAAATGTATCTCATCCCAATATCGTTAAATATGAGGCTCTCTACGTTGATCTTAAAAAACATGCCTGTTGGCTAGTCATGGAGCTTCTATCGGCTCCGAGTCTGGCTCGGACAACGCTCAAAGGTTAATCTGAAGTGAGAACTGTAATCCAACAGTTGATGGAAACTTTGCACTATCTTCATCAGAGAGCGATTACTCATCGAGACATCAAGCTTTAGAACTTGTTGTATGATCCTGTAACCTTGAAACTTAAACTCATTGACTTTGGAATTTGCAGGAAACACCACCGTAGAGGTACTAAGTTCGACATGCTCACCATCACTGGAACCCTTTATTACCGAGCACCGGAGATGTTTACTGGAGGAGGGTATAATGAAAAAGTAGATGTATGGGCGGCAGGTGTCCTTTTGTATAAATTGGTCACAGGGTATACTCCCTTTGAGTCGGAATATCACAGCAAGACAATTGCAAATATTATAAGTGGATAGATCAAGTTTCCCTCTGCCTTCGATCAATATTCGGCTGGATTAAAAGGGTTGATTCTCAGAATGCTTAGAAAGAATCCCAGTGGAAGACTGAGTTCCGTGGAATGTCTTAGAGATATTTGGTTCTATTCTATGCCAAATCCACGACCCTATCATAAGGGAAGTTTAGACGAAATGGGAGATGATGATGAAGTTTTAAAAAGTCCACTCATACCTTTTCTGCTGAGTATGAGCTCGTACGTACGCAAAATCAACGGAGATGAGTTCCACTGCATCGACTCTGACGAGGAGGGTTCAATTTCCTCTTTTAAGGCAAGGATGCGCAGATTCATTCACTGATTTTCTTACTTTATGTTGATAGCTACGGTCACGCAGAGAGCTATTGCAAATTAATTAGATTTATCAAGTATTAATAAATGAGGCTATTTATATAAAAAGTATTTCTTGAATAATTAGCCTAGATGAGGGATCATGGATATTGTTTGTGATTGTTGCATTAATGTGATGAAATGCGATTGATATCTAATGATGGCTTCTTCTGGGTCAAAGATAAATGGATCTGATAGTGATGATAAGATAAATTATAAACCAATGTAGTGTTCATTACGAAGGGAGCCATCTTGAAGCCCATATGATCAAAAATTACGTCCGCAATCAAGATATTGACTTGATTCTTTCCATTTAATCTGTTAATTTGCAAAATACAAATTGAAGATAATACTTTTAATTATCATAATTTATACTTTTTTGCAATAACCCCTATAAATCAATCATTTAACGTGCCATTTTGCAATTAATACTTTATACAATCATGTCAAAAGAAAGATCTCACTACAATGGAAGCCAATCTACATCAAAGAAGACTATAGTTGTGGTTGGAAAAACAAATCATGGCAAAACTTCCTTTGTCAACATGGTTAAGATGGACCCTTCGTTGATTGAGAAATCCCCTAATTCCAATGATATTTCCTAATTCAATCTCTACAAAGTTAATCCGTCTAAAATTATTAATCCCTTTTCCTCTCGGAAAGAAGATGATCTGTTTATTGTTGATACCCCTGGGCTGAACCCTAAACAATCTATATTTATAGCCGTAGAAAGGTTGGAAAGCTTTATTCTTAAGAATCATCTAGAGATAGTGACAGTGGCCTATATGGTAGACATTGATCAAGGGAGATAAAAGGATTAGAATGGAGAAGGGGTCCTATTTACATTTTTAAATCTTTTAAAGATGAAGCTCTCTATTAAAAAAAATATTATAATCTGTGTGCTACCTCGCTTTGACTAACGATACAAGAAGACTCAAAGAAATTAAAAATTGTTAGGCCAGTTTCAACAGGATTTTCAAGACAGGAACTTATCGGAAATCTGGTAAAATAGAATTGATTGGATGAGCCGACCTGAATGTGATTGTGAGGCATACGAATAGATTATTAGAAACAGAACTCAGAAGAATGAAGTTGCTCATAACAGTTAGAGGGCTCAATGGAATAAACTGCAAAATCATTTGAAAAAAGTGATATAAAATAGATAATATCTACCATTTAAGGATTATGCTTCTGATCTGTAAGCATTTAGGAGAACCATTACAAACAATATCGCTAATGTATACAATTAGCGAGGTAGTTTTACAAGGGGAACATTTTAGATTGAATATACTGTCACAAAAGAAGAAAGGAAATCGTCAGATGAAGGTTATGGTTTCACAAAGTTTATCAATCCCTCTATTTTATCCATAGCCGTAGGATTGGCACTTCTGATAGTAGGAAGTGTTATAGTTCATTATGAATATGCAGATTTCATTGCCGGTTATATTGGAGAAATTGCAATTAGTGGAGGGACTGCATATTTGGTTTATAAATGCTGTAGTCTGAAATAAATCCCTTTCAATGTTGATCCAAATGATTTCCGAATAGTCAAAGATGTTTTAGCAGCAGCCTAATTAACGAACTACATCAAAAATAATATAAAATAAAGCATGAAATTTGATTCGAACTCTATCTACATGAATAAACTTTTAGGAATTACAAATATTTCAGGAGTTATAGTCAATAAAAATTAAAACCACGGTACCGCTATTAACTTTGAAAGAAAAGACGAATCATATTAGGGAAAAATTTGCGAGGAAGGAAAGTTAAAATTGATCTACGAAGTTAAAATTCCCACCAATGAGTCCTATCAGATATTTTTGAAGAAGGAGATTAGTCGTTATTATAATTAAATGATTATCTGAAACATATATTATTTTAAACATTCGCCATTGCCCGCATTTCAATAAATATCCAATATTGAGAACTTTAATACCATTTACTCGCAATCACTTATTATAATTTTAGTAATTTGTATAAGAAATAATTTTGAAGCTCTCTGATCGGATTATACTTCATAGCTTACTCCACCTACAAAAAAGGGATTAATTTACTTAAAATGAGAGAAGTCATCACCATCCACATAGGACAGGGAGGAGTACAACTCGGCAATGCCTGCTGGGAACTGTTTTGCCATGAGCACGGCATCAACCCTGATGGTCAAAAACCCAATGATAACCCAGAGGATCAGTCATTTGGCACCTTTTTCGAGCAAAGCGGATCAGGAAGATATGTGCCTCGATCGATCTATATCGACTTAGAACCTACAGTGATTGATGAGGTTCGGACAGGACCCTACCGTTAGCTTTTCCATCCATAGCAACTTATATCAGGAAAGTAAGATGCCGCCAACAACTACGCTAGAGGACACTACACAGTGGGAAAGCAGATTCTCGACTCAGCACTGGACAGAATTCGCAGATTAACAGACAATTGCAATGCTCTCCAGGGATTTATGGTATTCAATGCTTTAGGAGGAGGCACTGGCTCTGGATTTGGCTCTCTACTCTTGGAGAATCTGTCCTCAGACTATGCCCGCAAAATAAAGATGGGTTTCAACATATATCCCTCCCCCCAATTATCAACAGCCTGCGTCTAGCCCTACAATGCTTTGTTTGCAACTCACTCTCTCATCTAACACCAGGATGTATCTGTTGTTTTAGACAATTAAGCTATTTATGATATCTGCAAAAGGAATCTCGATATAGAACGCCCAAGCTACATCAATTTGAATCGGATCATTGCGCAAGTTGTGTCGTCATTGACAGCTTCCATCCGGTTTGATGGATCGCTCAACGTGGATATGAATGAATTTTAGACCAATTTGGTGCCTTATCCCAGAATACATCTCATGCTCGCATCTTACTCTCCAATTGTCAGTGCTGAGAGAGCCTATTTCTAAAAATTAACAGTTCCAGAGCTAACCGAATAGGTCTTTGAACCAGCCAACATGATGGCCAAATGCGACCCCAGACATGGAAAATATATGGCTTGCTCACTCAGTTATCGAGGAGATATCATCCCCAAGGACATCTGTGGTTCCATTTCCAACATTAAATCCAAAAAAAACATTAAATTTGTGGATTGGTGTCCAACTGGTTTCAAGGTGGGAATCAACTACGAGCCTCCAGTGCGAGTACCTGGTGATTTGATGGCAAAGGTGACCAGAGCATGCTGCATGATTAGCAATTCAACATCAATTACCGATGTATTAGATCGGCTTGATCACAAATTTGATCTGATGTACAGTAAAAGAGCATTTGTGCATTGGTATGTCGGAGAAGGAATGGAGCAAGGAGAATTCTCGGAAGCGAGGGAAGATATTGCTGCCTTGGAGAAGGACTACGCCGAGGTAGGAACTGACACGGAACCAGAAACTGTTGTCGAGTGAATGCTAATTGATTTTTTACTGTAATTAACTTGTCCTACATCTATTAATATAACTTATATTCCATGAGCTAATAATGGCCCGATGAAGACAGATAATTTATTAATGTACATCCATGAGCAATATTATTATTCCATTCGTCCAATTTGTAATTATATAATGTAGAGTTACCAAAACCCTCTTTAAATGGTGCGAAAGTCCATCGGCGAATCTCTAAACGTTCGTCTGCGCAACAAAACCGAGATCGAGGGCCGCTTGCTGGCCTACGATTAGCACCTCAACATGATGATCGAGAACGCAGTGATCAAGCGCGATGGTTAGACCCATCCTAAAAACCTAATGTATCTGCGTGGTGACACTGTACTGCTGCTCGCACGCCGAAAGTGATTATTAAGTGCTGTATTCACGATATATGTTAGAATTGAAGTAACACTAAGCGGATTATATCTTTTATCTATTATGAACAATTCCTTTGAGTTTAATATCGAGATCACGGAAGATAAACAGGAAAGCAGTTAGGGACTCAATGCTGGGCTATCTATCATCTATCAGGCAATTGAGAAGCGCGAGGATGTTCATTTTGCAAGAGTGCTGACACTGCAAGAGTTGGTCAAGTCTCAATCACTTCTATTGGAGTATGGTATCTGTGTAGTTACTTAGAGGAGAAGCGTAAAAACGAACGATTGAAGGAAATAGAATACAACTACGTAAACGCCTTTACGAACTATCTATGGACTCATTGCAGCAACGATCGCAAGGATAGTGTGATTCTACTAAATCCAAAAGACATAATAACGCTTCACGAGGGAATGCCTGAATAAATGCAACAGTACCCACTCCTCCATACAGCATATTCAAATCCATTTTGGGGGAGAGTGCCCTTCCCTTTCGCAATGACCTCAAGCCGTCAACTTCGTTTATCAGCGATTTCATGAACTTTTGGCCGAGGTGGCATCAAAGGGTCAGGCAATTTATCTAAATGGAGATTTCAGAGAGCGATAGGATCGAAGCTACCTTTTAGTCGGAGTATACCTTTGCAGCCAAGATACTATCCAGCTTGCGACTAAATGATCGAATCCAACGTTTCTGCGCTTAAATTTTTGAGCCTGTTCTCGTTGAGTTATAAATGATCAAAGAGGAGTTGGTTGTTGATTTTTCAGGGATATACTAAAAATGGAGTGAACAACTGCCTAAACTGCCGATTTTGAAGAGGTTTTTGGATGGAGGAGAAGGATAATCAAGGACAGCGAAAGGAGAGATTTAACAGCTCTTCGGAAAACTAAAGGGTGAGCAGGAGGCACAGATGCTGCTTGATGAAATGGTGCATTTTGAGAGAAGTAATTTAGATAATATTTAGAAGAGACTGCAATCTCCTTTCTGATGGCGGAGGTTGGAGAAGAATAAATGCCGGAGGGTCTAAACTTGAGGCTGGCCTGGCTGGTGTGGAAGAAAGTCTTAGCAAACCGCAAAAAACTCTAAATGCTTGCTACCAGTCTGCTCGCCTGCATAATTGAAGGTATTTTCCTTTATACTCAGCCTACCCGAAAATTCCTAGTTAGGTGAAGTATGTTGTACGATGCTTCAAAGAAGTTTCATAAAAACATTTCGGCAGTCTGCGTTTCTAAGACCTTAAAAGTTTTTTTAACAAAGTCATCTTTTCACAGCTCTTTTTCGCTGAGTTCATGAACCTGTATGAGGCTAGGTCGCAACCCCTCTCGAACGTCAATCTCACCCTACTCGCACTAGTCTCACAGAAAATTATGTTTGGGCAACAGTTCTACGAAAAGTATAAATTTGGTTTTTTGAATCCCATAATTGTGCATTATGTCTCTGCTGTTAAGCATTTTATTTTAGGCTTCGTGTCTGACAGTATTCGAGCTCCGCCAACTCCTTTCTTTTCGGTTCTGCTAATCTCGCTCGAATCATTAAAGTTCGTATACGAATCAATTCGCCCTCACTCGTTGTAAAGTTTATAGCTGACTTTGTGCAAGTCAAACAATCACACGATAGCTAACCGCAGTTACCCCCTGAAGAATATCTACGTGACCATGATTGACAAACCCTTCATCAACTACACTCTCATTCTCAAGCCGACTGACAAAATAAAAAGAATTCTCATATAGTTTCTACTTCTTATCGAAAAAATATCTGAGAAGAATAGCATAATCGCTCTGTTTGAACAGTATCGCTGCGCGGAAGAGGATCCACTGAGTAGTAAACCCTCTGTGCAATTATACGCCATCTATTTACAGGAGAAACTAAATTCAGAAAACATGGTTTCCCTCATTGACGACATTGAGGACACGATCGAAAAGGGAAAGAAGAGTATAGAGCAGATGAAAATCAACATGTAGAAGGAATACAACTACTCGCAGAATTTGGAGAAGATGTATATGAAGTTATGGAAAGATCAAAGGAAAAAGACATCGAGGACGAAGATATAGACTCAGATTTATCAATTGCTGCCGAGGCTGTTGGGTACATGCAAGATGATGCAGGATTTGATTATTAAGTAGTCGAGGGGAAGGTTTGCTAAAGCTCAGAGCCCAGCAATAAAACTATGCAGCAATGCTTAAATGACATTGCTGATTCGTTCCTGAAAGGGTATGAGGGGGTTGATGGACTATATCATATGCTATTATAGCGTGTGGTTGAGGAGTTAGAAAAGGGCGTGGTTCCTGACGATATGATGGATATTGCGAAAAGTATCATTGGGCAAAAGTTATACTCGATGTAGTTTATCCCTTATTTAGCCTTAAACTGGATACTTATATGAGTCCAAAGGACTTCTAACTCTTTAAAAAGATGGAAAAGCATGCCTTTGTTACACTCGCCATGCTTGACCTCTCCTACTAAGAATAAGAGGAACTTATTATCAAGGAATGCAGCAAACTTATAGACTAATTAGGACGTCCATGCTGTCCGGACAGGCTTCTCAAGATATTCAATTAAATAACCTTCGTTTTCCAAAATGTGATATCGATTACAGGAAAAGGTTCGGATGTTACCTCTGATGTTCAAATACCACTGATGCTGGTGACGATAATTCGTTCGAAAGTACGTAACTTAGTCACTCTCATCGACTTTGTCGAAAAATTTTGCAGTGCCGATCTCCACTCCTCTGCTTTAGCACAAACCTTCTCTTGTTTGCTTGGTGTGGTGCTCTTTATCCAACAGCTGGATCAAACCAAACTCAACATCAGCGTTGACGAGTACCAAAAGCGGATGCTGAGCACTTCCTATGTGATAATCGAGTGAACTGCTGTCAATGTTGTATGTTATTTATAATAGTCTGAATTAATATTAATGAGGGGGATCATTCGCATCAGCTACGGGTTGGTCCAGCGCACTTTAATAGAACCTGAAACCATTACTGTCGAGCCTTTTGATGACCGTTTTCGAGTGGTGTCCAGCACATTCTAATTCGTGATTAACCGCAAACCTCCCTCTGATCTATTATATGTTCACGAGGCCAGTACCCCTGCAGCAGTGTTAAAGAAGGCCGCCATTCATATCCTTCCAGAAAGTGTACCTGAATTAAACAAACGCGAAAAACTAATTGCAGTAACCCGACAACTGTAGGCCAATTACGAAAAGTCATTCAATAAATGTAAAAGTCCGAAAGAAATTTTCCACCTCGAGCGCAAGATTAGGTACGAGATCAGAACGAAACTATCATACATCGGATGTCTCTCTGGAAAGTATAAGCATTTGCTCACCTTTCGATCAATGATAGATCTCGCAGCCGACAGGACGCAGCACGAGTACGAGAAGAATGGTGTGTTTGTAGAAAAACTTAATGACAAGATATACCCCTCAGGTAAAGTATGGATGCCGACTAATTAAAAATACCTTGCAGATTACTGCAAGTTAATAAGTTCAATTACAGCAGGACAATCACCAAGTATGCTAGACATCGGATGTGGCAGTGGCGTGTTATCCTTCCTCTTCGCCAAGGCTAACAAAAAAAGTAAAATATTTGCCTTTGATAAAAATGAGGATGCTGTGAAGACCTGCAACCTCAATGCTGCAAGGTTATAATTTAGAAACATTGAAGCTTTTCAGTTTGATGTAAAGGATGAGAAGGAATTTGAAATTAAAACCATGGAAGCTAAACCACTAAAACAGTTTGATTGGATAGTCATCAACCCTCCTTGGCTGGCCGCTTCTCGTTTGGAAGGAGATAGTGGGCTTGGAGATGCAGTCTATGATGAGGGATCGCTCATGCTTCAAAATTCAATAAGATTAGCAAGTATTCATCATTTTAATCAGAAAGACTGCTGGCTAAAGATGGACGGATTGTAGTGATATTTTCGGACTTGTCCAATTTGCTAGGCCTGGATACCAAAACTCTCTAAGATATGTGTCTGTAGAACGGCTTATTAGTAGAATCAAAGCACGAGCAGCCCTTCCTCGAATAAATGTCCAGAAAATCAGCGCTGCAATAGTTTAAAACCAAGGCGAGGATCCTTACATATGTGCTGCGAGTGAGTTGAATGATCATATGCAGTAAAGTGTTTAAATCAGTAAATAGATGTAATTTATCGATAATAATTTGTATGCAACCAATCAAACAAGTCACTCCATTGCAACCAATGAAGATGTCAGGAAGCTCAACAACGCCACAACAGTCCATTAAAACTGGTCAGGGACTGCTGTCAAGCCCTTCTCCGATGCAGCCTCTCAAAAAAGGGCCTGAGTACATTGATGATCGTTTTATAAAGATCCAGATCGTAGGCAAAGGGGCCTATGGTGAAGTTTACAAAGTGAAACACCGCGAGACCGGCAAAATATACGCAATGAAGACCTATAAAAATATTTTTTGCAACCGAGTCCTCGCATTGCGTACTCTGCGTTAGCTAACCATCTTGCGGCGGATGAAACATCCGAAGATAATAAAGATTTATGACATTTTGGCACCATAAGACATGACCAATTACACTGAGCTGAACGTTGTTCTAGAATATCTTCCCTTCGACTTGCGCCAATTGTGCCAAAAGAACAAGTTCCTCAATGATGACCAGATCAACCGCATAGTTTATCAATTGTTAGTCATGCTTAAATATCTCTCCTTCGTCAAAATACTGCATCGTGACTTGAAACCGGAGAACATTCTTTCGGATAATAACTACAACATCAAGCTGTGCGATTTCGGACTGGCGCGCAGTGAACTAAAAGAGCCATCCTTCACTGATCTCAACAAAACGAAGGTCAATAACATGTTCATGACATCGCACGTGGTCAGTCGATGGTACCGCGCACCTGAAATCATACTCATGCAAACCAAATACGACGCCTCCATCGAGATGTGGTCTGTTGGATGCATCATGGGCGAACTCATCGCCGAACATCAGAAAAATAAAAAGATCACTCTCAACAGGGAAAGAATCGCACTGTTCCAGGGCAAGGCGTGTTTCCCGCTCAGTCCACCCAAACGCGAAAAGGACTGTACCTACAAAATCAGTAACGGTTTTCCTCACTCCGAAGACGATCAAATGTACGTCTCATTTTAGCTAGATCAAAGATACTTCAAATTATCGGATCGCCTACCGAGTAATAAATCTCTTTCATCGAGGAAGAGGTGGCACTCAACTACTTGAAATCCTTACCTAAATACTAAAAGAAACGAGCTAGCGATATCTTTGATTATTGCCGACCGTAGTGGTGTGATTTTTTGGATAAGACACTGGTGTTTGACCCGCGAAAGCGAATGACTATCGACTAAGCACTGCAAAGTCAGATTTTTGACGATTTGCGCAATCCTTAAGATTTTAAATTTGAGGCGAATGAGTAATTGGACATATGTTTACCTTCTGAGTTGCCGATGTAGCAGATCAAAGTAAAATTCAATTAGTAGATTAAATTCTACCGCACCGAAATGGATGAATAGAAACCTTGAGGGACGTGATGCCTTTAGTCTGTATTTTCTATCTATCCCTATCAATGTCCAAAATATTAGCAGAATAAATATCAACTTTACATGGAGTAGACTCTTAGGTTATTTTCAGTGCCCAGAAACAGCTTGTTGAGGTTGGGTTCGTACAGAAAATCTTTTATGCCTTTAACTCGTTAGTATTAAAATGGCTTTATGAGTTTACGAATGTCGAAAAATTCGATGGTGTTGTTGCTGGCTACTAGCAACGTTCTGGAAAAGGATTCTATTTTTATGGGCGGTTAATTGGAGATCCACGAATCAGATAGTTTGCCGTTTCTGAAGTCAAAGATCCCGCATTCATACTTCTCCTTGGTCTTGTTTTAGAGGTTGACTGTTAAAAAATACAGATTGTAGGAATCATGCAAGCAGGCACATTTTTTAAAAAGCAAGGTTTACTTCTCAGGATCCTGCAGATCGAAGCAGGATATCGTGTCTTTGAGCGAGTAAATAACTTGAGTGTTGGTGGGGTTGAATATTAACTTGCGGATGGGCTAGTCAGTTAGTTTTACTATCTTTTTCGTGCCTTACCACAGATAATTGATTGAGTATTTCTTATAGTTCATGTGATACTTGGCGAAGAGTAATCCACCCCCATGGCAATCTATTGGTCCGGTAAACTACGCTTTAGAGTTAGACTCACTAATTAACCCGCCGCCCCACCTTTATATTTTATTAAGAGTAATCACAAAATAGTTGAGAGCACCCTACCAGTTGAAACATCGCACATTACGAGGTGGATAGGTGAGTTTATTCCTTGTGATGAGTTGGTGCTTGAGGTCAATTTCCGTCAGCTCCTGCTTATCATCATAGGTGTATATGGTGTTATATATGCGACTAAGTTCCGTGGCTGGCCCAGGTGTATCGATTTCCTGCGTGAGTTTTAGCATGCAAATTTAATTGCATTTTGGCAGATAATAATCATGGAGTCAGAAAACGATAAAATCAAATATTGGAAATACAAACTCAGCCAAAAACAGAAGAATGTTATGGTGAATGAGCCTTTCAAGACGAAGCCTCCTAAGTCCAAGTCTCCCGATAAGAAAAAGACAGTGCACTGTTCCACCTATCTACAGGATAATTTTTTCAGCAATACCCTCGATAAATTAAAGCATCTGTTGGAGGAGTAACCAACTAAAAAACATGACTCTGGGGCTTATACCAAGCGAAGCAAGGACAACATTGGCAGCAAAAGCACCATGAGAACGAATACTGAACCTGTCAAAAAAGTAAAAACCGTGGAGGTCAATCGTATTGGTAAATCGATATCAATCGTAAACACCATAAAAATAGCCAAGAAAAGTATTGAAGTAGACAAAAACAAATTGGAAAAGGGCAGTGCAAGTCCTAAAAAGAGTAAGAGCAGATCCAAGTCAAAAAAGTATAAAGTGTAAAAATCCAAAGAACTAGCAGTAAAACCAGTATAAAAGCATAAATCTCCCATAAAAAAGCCCGTAAAAAAGAAGTCCAAATGTAAAGAACCCGTAAGAAAAATTGAAACAATTCATCTGTCCAGTTTTTCAGACACTGATCCCATGGATCATAAATCAAATTAATCAGTCATCGTGCATGAGGTGAGGCAAAACCAGGAGGGATTTTTATATGAACAGTCCAACTTTAAGAAATGGGAGGAGTAGGAGGAAAGACGGTTTGTGGAGAGGATCAGGATGGGGAATCGAATCGCTCACTACTTACACGGATTTATTGAGCATTCAAAATACGTGAATGTGACCGGTAGAAGTAATAAATCGAACAAGGGTAAAAATCGAACCAGTCTGAAGACCATGATTAAAAGTCAATAATAAAAACTGTTGGAGCTAAAAAACTATTTGAAACAACTCAAAGGCTCGGAGAATCTGAATGATAATCTGGAGATGATCATCAATAAAGTCAATGAGAACATAGTGGGTTTGAAATAAATGGAACAGGTCAGCAGCATACAGAGTCTTTCCGACAAGGATATTTCGGAGAGAAGGGGTCAAGTATAAGACCACAGAGAGCATTTAGATGAGGAAATTGAACAGGAAAATAAATATTTGTCACCTCAGCAGTTGTGTTATTAGCCTAAGCCCATTTTAATGCTAAACAGTCTCTGCATTACAAACCTGTAGGATGGCAAGAAGGAGTAAGTTTAATCCTAAGGCTTTCCTGACTGCGATCATAATCTCAAGGGGGAAATATATTCACTTCCAAAAAATAATAAAGTTGATGCTATCCTGATAGAAAATGGCGAATAAATTGAAGAGAAGAAGATCATCAAGGAACCCCTTTCTTAAAAATAAGCTGGTCTGACCCTGATGTAATACGCACTCAAATCAGATGATAAATCCTCGCTGCTGCTTTCCGCCGAAAGCAAATCATAGATCCGTCTGCTCTCACCAGATATTAAGGTCACTCCAATCATTAATATTAGTATTTCCAACTTTGTTTGCAAAAAAGAAGAGGAGCCAACGCATCAAAACAACCAAATTAAAGAGGAAGAAAATTAGTCGTCAGATGAGTATTAGATGAGATCGCCGGTATTTGAGACTAACAACAAAACTTTGAATGATTCCCTCAGCTATATACTATAGCAGTAACAATTAATTAAGGTTGAAAGCACTCCCTTGCCTAGCATCACCATGCAAATGCGAGCCATTCTCTGTGATTAGATCCTAACTTGTCTAATCGTGGAAGTTATCGACTGTTTTTAGAATCACAAATAATGGCTTTAGAAATTGATTTTATACCATAATAACAATGGTGATGAGCTGGAACAGGTTAAAAATGACTTCAACTAAATCGATTGGCCCATTCAGAGTAATGACGCCTATTTGATTCAACTTGCAGAGAAAGTGATCAACGTTGCGCAAGACCTTGGACTTAGAGAAAAGATATCAAAGCCGTTGGGAGTTAGTACCTTAACAACTTTAAGATACATGCGCCATTTTGACTAAGCATAAGAAACCGTATCATTTGACGAAGAATTTAATTAAATAGATCGATACGTTGAGATCCTTGATCAAGAAGACTTTTAGCATTTCGAAATCGAGTGCAGCTGTAATCCAGATCATGCCGAGCAGCACATCTTAAATCGTTGTGTTTACGATGTTCTGAACATTCTGCTTGATCAACTCAGGCCTTATGGTTCCAAGGGAAGACCCGCCTTCTGTTTTGGATAGCAAAAATACGTAGCACCGCCCCTCCCCCAAATTCATACCTACATCTCCAAATAATTGAAAAAAATTCTGAATGTAAAGCTAGGACTTCTAGACGAATCGGGTTTGAGTGAATAGCAAATGAGGGAGGCAATAGGCAAATCATTGGCTCGTTATAATGCTGATCTCATTCAGGAGATTTAGAGATAATATGGAGAGCAGACTGACGATGGATTATAAACCTACTAGCTCATGGTGATGATTGAATCATAAGTGTTGGTGCAATAGGCGCGGGCCTTGCTGCTGTTGCAGAATAAGAGAGCCCTCACTAGCAGCAGCTTCTCACATGCATGATGAATTTATATTTTATACTGTTTTTATATATGATTTGAAATAATAATAATCTTAAAGCGAGTCACATCACTTCTGAGGCTGGTATTAATGCTCATGCAGCTTGAACTGTTAGGCCATGAAAACCTTGATCTTGGATAGGTCAGTCACTCCT
>Ga0302185_10000254_pt1 | contig 42198 bp, 37 predicted proteins | sample II_Bog_E1_1_FD_200231 | JGI IMG/M metagenome (GOLD analysis project Ga0302185, IMG submission 200231) | Peat permafrost microbial communities from Stordalen Mire near Abisko, Sweden - II_Bog_E1_2 | ecosystem: Environmental > Terrestrial > Soil > Wetlands > Peat | place: Sweden: Abisko... | reverse complement strand
CAACTTAAGAGACTACTCCAACTCAAACAGCTAATACAACTTAAGAGACTACTCCAACTCAAACAGCTAATACAACTTAAGAGACTACTCCAACTCAAACAGCTAATACAACTTAAGAGATTAGTACTCCAACTCAAACAGCTAATACAACTTAAGAGACTACTCCAACTCAAACAGCTAATACAACTTAAGAGACTACTCAAACTCAAACAGCTAATACAACTTAAGAGACTACTCCAACTCAACAATCTAATGCAACTGAAGAGACTACTCCAACTCAACAATCTAATGCAACTGAAGATACTACTCCAACTCAATTTAACCCATCTTAACAGACTAGTTCTACTCAACAAACCTCTACTATATAATAGCATTCTAATACACAATAACAACAAAATTCAACTTAGCAAACTTATCCTTCTTAATATCCTACTTCTTAACTCGATCCTTTAGATTAACATTTTCCTTCTTAAGATATATAAAATTTGACGCATATTCCTATTTCTTTATAGTATAATTAATAAATTTAGAAATTATCTGATGATTCTTCTTTGATTACTCCATTGTAAATATCTAATCCATAAACTCTAATTACATAAACTAATCCTCCTTCCTCTAATTTATAATTTTAAAAAGAGCCAAAATATCCAGTAATTTAATAAAATTCAACTGATATCATAATCAAAAAATTGGGACCCAACGGTTATTACTTTGTTAGTGTTGGCCTATGTCTCTTCATGATAGTTGTTCTAGTCTATTGTAGATGTAAAAAGAGGCGACGCTCTCATCGTTTTAGACCAAGAGGCTATGGCAGTGTGTAGGGATATTCGATTTCTCCCATATGATAAACTAGCATAGATCTTTTTGTATTTAGCAATTCATTTATCTTGCCAAAATATTGATAATTAATGAAAGGATAGTTGTATTAATAAATAGCTGTATTTGCATTGATTCTTTATGCTTCGGAATGATAAAGGACCATATTAATAATTGCCATTATCAATTCAAATTATATTTTAAATTCATTGAATCAAGCGATAAATGTCTTCATTTAAAAGTCCATAATTGGTTATTAACGGAAAGATTACAAAAGTCGTTAACACTTCTTCTGATTAAGTATCATCCGCTTTACAAAGGAATCGTCGTTTTATGTCAAAGTGCAAGTATTTTTTGGTGAAGAATGGAATCTATTTTCAGGTAAAGACAAATTCGAAACCTTCGAGTCTGAATCAATCAATAATACAGCTCCCCTTTAACAGCCTTTTAGCCTTGAATTTGTGACAATGAGTATGCGCGGTTGGCCTCGAATGCTGCTTGAAGTATGGAGAGTAGATTAATACGGACGTCACAGTATATATGGATATGGAACAGTTAGCTTACCTATGGCCTCCGGCTGCCATATTTTATAAGTCCCTTGCTGGAGACCAATGGGAAGTTGGTATGATCGCTTTATAGGAGCAAACTCAGAATTGCAATACCCTCATATAGTGGCAAGTTCGTTAAGTAAGTATGGTCTACGTACTTTTTCAGGATGTATTGTAACAGTTGAAGTGGACATTATTGGTCGTAATTTTCATTTGCATGGAGTAATCAGGTGATTAATATCATTTTATCTATTATATTATGGAAGAATGTCGATAATTAAGCATTCCAAAGTTAATGCAATGTTCATTGATATTTTAACACAATTATTGAATTGACAGCAGTTTACTCTTTTTAGAGAAATTAATAATAGTTTAAAATGAAAGACGAGTGCTACGAGTTTCTCAAGACTGAAACAGGAAAAGTCAACATAGTGGGTTTCGGTTCTTATGGATAGGTGAAGTTAGCTCGAAATATTGAGAACAAAGAGATCGTAGCAATAAAAATGGTTTATATAGGCATATCCAGATCTACAATAAAAATGCGAAGGAATAAATCGACGTGCACCATAAACTAAACCATCCCAGCATCATCAAACTCATAAATTATTACTATGAGAAGTAGAAAAATACTACTTATATGGTGCTGGAATATGCGTCCGGTGGAAGTCTCAATGAAAAGATCAAATTTGGTTATGGACAACTCGGCAAGCAATTGGTCAGGAAATATTTTAGGGATATTTGCGAAGCTGTCCAGTATTTGCATTAAAACAACTATATGCATCGCGATATTAAACCCGAAAATATATTAATTACCAAAGACAACCACGCCAAACTGTGCGATTTTGGGTTTGCTTCCATACTTTAATACCGGAGTACACTCTGCGGGACCTATGAATATATGGCTCCAGAAATGATCCAGAAGAAGCCATATGATTATAAAATTGATATATGGGCTTTAGGAATTTTGCTGTTTGAACTTATCCAAGGATATGCTCCTTTCCGAGGAGAAACTGGAGAAGAAGTCATTGCGTAAATGAAAAAGCCTCTCCTTTTTTCTACCCGCTTCGGTAATTAATCATCGAGCTAGATTCAGCAGAGATTGATTTAATAAAAAAGATTTTGAGAGTCAACGCCGAAAACAGAATATAAATATCCAAAATTTTAGAGCATCCGTACTTTAAAGATGATAGCCTACATCAAAGCAAGGAAGTAAGATCGAGCACATAAAGTAAAGGGAGAGATGCAAAGGATATGAATAATTCTGGCAAGTAGCCAAAAGAAAATAAATAACTTAAAGAAGGCTTGCAGAAACCAGATAAATCCGAAACCATTGTCAAAAAGGAAGGATAAAGAAAGTTTGATTTTTTACATCGCAAGGGTTAGCAGAAGGCAGCTGAGTTAGCGTTAAAACAGGACCGAAAGGAGTCAATCAAATAAATTAAATAATAACCAAAAAAGTAATAGACTAAAAAATAATTTAAACCATATATCCCACCCCTCATTCAAAATCAAAAATCAAATCTCATTAGAAGCCCAGTAATAAAGCCAGTTTCGGCAAGCGGGTTTGCTCCCATCTCATCTCAAGGTTTTGCACAGACCAGCGGTCATCAGTTTAATACTTCAATGCAAACTGCGATAAATCATGCTCAAGGAAATAATTTTAGTTCAACTCCTTATCAATTCAGTAACTCCAATGCGTCAATTCAAAATCAAACAAAATATTTTTCTGCCAACAATCCCACAGGCACAATTCAACAACCACCGACTTCACCAAATTATAATAATCCCAACTTCTCCAAACCAATGAATGCTGGATACTTCATGGAGCAAAGAAGTCCAACCCAGCAGCACTTTCCTGTTGGAAATGGAAACCTGCCTCAGCAGTTGATTGGGCAGCAGAGTCTATTTCAAACATGGAAAAAGCCTTGATAATCTGATAAGCCAGTATAATAATAAAATATCATAATAAGAGCTTAATAATTAAAAATGAATAGTTTAAGATCAGGAAGAGTTCATATTTGAACTTTGATTAGTTAATTTAGATTGAGTATGAGGTACATTGTCATCTTTCAGAGGAAGCTACTTCTTTTTTACTCGTGCACGATGAATAGGCTCCTCTTTTGATTTTATACCCTTTTATTGTTTTACAATCAGTTTTTATTTTTTCAAAAGGCCTTTCCAAAGATCTGTCATATATTTGTTTCCGAGAGATTGTGTCATGGTCCTTGTATGGTCTTTTTCGATGATATGAGTTTGATAGTCTTCATAGGAATTTTTGCATACCTGACAAAAGTTTTAACTAGGACATACGAGGTTCATATTCTAAGTCATGTAATAAGTACAGAGTTTGATAATTAAAGTTGAGTCTGGTTGATTTTAGTTTCAAATTTCTGTTTCTCAAACTAAAGGTTGGATTGATAATAATTCTGAATTTGGATGATTTGTACTTGATCCACAGTCAGAACAAAGGATGGAGTAAAAAAATTACAGTCATTATTGAATATTGGCAAAGCATTTGTGATGGAAGATTAGGTTAGTTCAGTGGCAGTTGTAGGAATTGATGTTTGAGTCTTAAAGGAATGAGTGACTCCAATGAAGTAGCAATTCGGATTTTGTTGTTTGAAAGTCAAAAGATAGGGCTACTGTTTGACAGTTTAAGTTTATGACATTGCAATTATATCAATAACCTAAAATATATTCGATATTTAAGAAACATTATTTAGTAGTGAGCTATTATTAAATTTGATTTTTTGTCCTTTGACATTTTTAAATGTTAACTCAATAAATATCATTACGGGTTTAAATTATTTCTCTTCATATTTAACAACTATTTTAAATCTTTGACTAATCTATATTTAAATCTTTTATGCATATTATAAACAATATTTTATGTTTAAATAAATAACTAGTACTATAAAGTTGTTTCAGGTCACTTGATTTCATTATAATTAACAACCGAGTTTCAGTAGTATTTAAAGATAATATGCATATTATATCACTATCTTTTATGAAATATATATCAACAATAAGATTAGATAAATCAATACTAGTTCATCATTAAATCCAATCATTTCACCTTTTTAGTTATCTTAGAAAGTTTAGCATGTATCTTTTTGGAGAATTCATTGTGTCTTTTTAGGAGATTGTAATAAAGCTATGCCCAATTAGACTAAGCTTTGTAATGCACAATATTTGTTTAATTTACTTGATCCCATGTGTCTTGCTCTAATCTATCACCAATATCCACAAGTAAGCTTTTGGGACAAACTGTTGTCGACTATTTTCTCCTGCGATTTTTAGCCGATTTATTTTAATTAGACGATTAACTATTTTTTGTATAGTTATTAATATGTCTAAAATCTATTTCTTAAGGTAAGTTAAGACTATTTGGCATATATAATTTTTAATTGAGAATAGATATCTCTTACGATAAACCATTCAACCGAATTTGGTACAGCTCCTCATTTAATGCTCTATCGTTTTGCTCCCGTTCCTGTGTTTATTTTAATTGATTTAATTATTAGTAACACTTTTACAGATTTGCTTTTCTTTAATTGGATATGATTTATATGGTCCTGCTTGAATTATTTATGCTTATAATCATCTGCTATTTTTCAATGACACTGCTTTATAAATTAAGAATTATGGCTTTGCAATTATTTATTTATTAGTGGTTGGATAAGATTGATTTTTAGAGTTATCTTCTCAATTAACTGTTCTCCTTTTCAATACTCAATATTTTGTTATCATATTAAGTTATTAATTCCTCCATTTCATTTTATTTTAATTCCAATCTTACCTTAAGTTCACCAATCGCTTCAGCATAAATTTTACATGTCCTTTGAGTCTCTTCAAGCTAACATTTATTTTATTAGTAATTTTTAAGGTTAATTTACAGATTAGCAATCTCATCCCGCAATTGATTGAGGTGATAATTGTTTTAATCTTTTAATAAATCGAACTCGTGAGATTTCTAATATATTTCAGACAGATACATACTAGCCTCCATCTCCTTCTCCGCATTAATTTTCACTCCTTCTTAATTTTGCTATTTCAAATTCTAAATAAGTGCTTCTATTCTTTTTTATTTTTAAAACGATTATTTCAAAGTTGTTAAATGCTATGATTTCATTTTTTCGACTTATTGATTCAATTCCTAAACCTCTTCATCTCTTTATAAATATTTAAAGTATAGTTATAAGTAATTGGGTATTTGCATTACATTTTCCTGGCCCAGAGTATCCAATACTTTCTGCAAATTGAATACTGACTATATTGATTTGATTTATTTATAAAGTTACGATTAAGATTTTGTTAATTGTTCATTGCTTTGTTTCATATTGATCATTTATTGAGAATAAAACCGTATTTACTTTTGATGAGATTAGGTTAATCTTAATATTTACTCCTTATAAACAGTGATTTATGACAATAAAGCCACTTTTTATTGATTATGAGATTATAACAGTTTCTAATATCTTTTCTCTGCTTTCATCACTTTCTATTTTTATTGGTCCATCAGATACTGTAGCTCCTTCATCCGAATACTTGTCTTTCTTTACAACATTTTCATTGAAGTTGTGACATTACGAATTTAATCATCTTTCAGGGACAGCAATACTCGGGCCTCATCAATATCGATCTAATGTTATTATTAATTCATTTACGTATAAAATATGAAATTTAATTGTTAGTGGATAAAATAACATCGCTTCCTTATAGTTCAAATCGCTTTGTTTGCAATGGGCAAACTGTTTATAGGTCTGATTTAGCTGCCTTCCTACGAAAAGTAAGAGACATATATGGTTTTCTTAGCCTTTGCGGTGCTGTTCTATCTTTGTTCTATCATTCTCAAACTATATTCCCATGGTAAAGAAATTCTAAAACGACTATTAGCAATCAATATCCGATTATTTTTAATCTGGATGGTCAGTATTTTAAACATGATCTTTACTTTTAGTCTCTGCCATGCACTAAAGTGGTATTTAATTGAGATTGCATTCGTGCTGTTCTGTCAATTTTTGCAGACGTCAATCCTTGTTATACTTTGCTACTGGTGCTATATTTCAAAAATCTAGTTCATTGTCTATGAGTTCTTGTTATGCCTCAACATTTTCGCATTGGGCATAAAGACTGTAATTTTTATTGAATTCTAAAGCGAAAGTCACAATAAAGATATTGTCCTTTTAAATTTAACGACACAGATCGCATTAGCGGTGCTAATCATGGATGCTATGGATAGAGCATATAGTCGTTTTTGTAAGAATACAAAAGAGTTTTAGAAGAAAGCTCGCGAGCTATAGATGACTATAAATACCTGATCAAATTTATTTATGTCGTATGATAAACTGTAATATTTAGCTTCATCAACAGCAAATACACTCATCTCTTTTGTTATATTGAAATATCATTGATATTTACATGGATATTGCGAAGGCAGAAATTAAGTTCGGATAACAAGAAATCAAATAATATATGCTTTGCCCCCAGTCTGCCTATCTAGGAGGTCATGTGGGAGGTACTAAAAGTTGTGTTTATTGTGCAGAAATATATCGCCGCTATCGCCGACTTCAAAAATAAACCATAAGCGAACCGATAAAACATTTAGAGCAGCGCGAGGAAGAAGTAGAATAAGACGAGGCAGAAGGTACCAAACAGTTTAAATAAAAGATAGCTGGAGACGATAGTGTATAATGCAGAAAAATTATGTGTATGAGAGCTGGCTGGTGCATGTGTGAATGAAATGATAAGTATGAATAATTATGGTTCCTAAATACAGAAGATTGAGTATGCTAGATATTCAAAATTATGAATTACAAAGAATATCATTTTAATAATTCAAATGGTATGATTCTGAAAAGGGTTAATTTGCTATTAATTCCCAAATTATCGAGTGACAGTGCTTCAATCCAAAAAAAATGGTTCTCCCAAAATTAAGGAACTCTAGGAACTTATGTTCATAGATGTAAATTTTAAAAAGGTTATTGTCATGTTATTTTCTTATAATACAGCTCATGATAAAGTAAGGCTCAGAATATTCGACATCCATAATAAACTGTGGCAGTGAACTTGAGAACTTGCCTTCCTTACTTCCTCCTATCTTCTCCGAGAGAAATTAAATTGGTCGCATTGAGGTAGGGAAATAGGGAGTTTCAGCGTTTCCTTCTCGTCATTCTTCTTTTTGGCTGTTAGTGCCTATCTGTTTGTGGTAATGCTGTCGGCAACCGCACATTATCTACTTCCTTTGCTGCGGTACTTAAAAACTGATCTAGTGGTGCTCTAATACTTCAAATATTGTAAGCTAGTAGGAGAAATTCTTGATGCTAGTTTGGAATTATTCATCCTCGTCATCGTCATTTCGCTAGATATCTACGCCAGATGTGTCACCTATCAAGAATATCTATCGAAAGACAGCGAGTCAAGTGACTCCTACTATCAGGTTTGGAGCAGATCAGTAAAGCAATGGGAACAGGTAAAATGCAATGAATTGAAGACGGGACAGATCATTAAGATCCATAAATACTAAGAAGACAATCTTCGCCTCAATCCTGTTAATCTTCTTCCCATGGTATTTGCCTCTGGTCAGAGGTAACCCTACATAAATATAGAAACATATTCATTAAAACCACTCGAATTGACAAGAGAGAGGAGTACAGTAAGATTAAAATTTTAAAACCTTTTAGAAAATTGGTGAGTAAATTAAACTAGGAAGATATTTAATTCAGCGATCAATTATTTGATGTAACTCTAGATTACCATTTTAGATCGAGTATGGGATCTACCTTTGAAGCAGAACTTTCTTGGAACTAGTAGTCGTTTAAGAGATTGATATCAAACTAGGATATAATTCCTCGTGGCATCGCTATTTGTACTGAAGACTATGTCATCGGATTAATCCTGATGCCTACTGATGACTTCCGTATTAAAAACATTTCAACTATCTACTCTAAATCTAATCAAATAAATTCCATTCTGTGCAAATACTTAATCTTTGTGATTGTAATGAATATTTTTCTGCTGGGTTTACTCTACCTTGCGAATGTCCTCCTCACTGAGTAAGCACATATCTAGCCAGAATTGATACATAATTCGTCCTCCATGATCTTGATTAGTACAGCTTATACTTTGTAATCAGCCTTGCCTCAAACCTGTGGTAATTTTGCTATTATCAAAGTAACATGTTTTATATATCAATTTACCTTATGATCAATATCCATCGCATATTTGATGCATGGACAGTCAAAAAACAACTTAAAATGAATATGAAGAATCGAGTTAGATCCATTGACGAGTTTGCTCAGACTGATACACTTATTATGGACGACTATTTCTTTTTGTAAAATCCAGTAAATGAGGATTACTTTCAATATGCTATTAATAAGGATACATCTCTAAGTTAAGAGCATCTTTCGCTCATTTTAAAGGTCATTGATCAATCTCCATTGATGAAGTAACACATGTTTGGACATGTTATGCCGATAATAAAATATTTCCGCTTTAAAAAATTGCCTTCTCCACCATTCTGCAGTAAGATAAAAATACTCAAAGAGCGAGTAGTTGATGATAGTTGTGTAGAAATCAAGATACTTGTAACAACTAACGACGAAGAAAACAAATTTTCTTTGAGATTTAACGATAAACCAGTGGCATCAACACTTCTCAAACTTCGATAGTATGATTTTAAACACTCTGTCTAGCGAATGGTTTTAGAAGGGAAGGAAATAAATTCTCTAATATTATTCATAGAGATTATGAAGATAGAAAAGCAGTGTTTGGAGTCTTCAAACCAATATTATTAGTTATATGGTCTGATGACTTTTCAATTTGACATCAATAGGACCTCTTTGTAGCTAATAAAGGATGAGACCATCATTAAAAAATATCATGTAGTTTTCATGACAAACAAAACGTGGAAATACATCAATTATTTTATGAAGCAAGGAGGAATGAAAGATGAAGATACTATCCAGATCACTTTGGAAGAGAAGGAAGAACGGGAGATGACTTATATAATCAAAAATCATATAAAAACCCTCAGTAATCAGCAAGCTAACAATAAAGTTAGAAAGAAAGCAATACTTTTGCTGGACTCGAGCATGATCACACACCTATCTCATCATTCCATTCGTCATCTTCTTTGCCGTCTCAGTAAATTCTGTCGTTACATGGTTTTCTACAACTGTTCTCAATATTAAAAGTAGTTGTGTGCAGCTAACCTCTTCAAGATATTTCCTCAGCACATCTTCATGAGTAATTATATCTGTGACTACAACATCTTCCAATGGAGCAATCTCTCCATCTGCGAACATGGAGCCTCCTCTGAAATGCTTACCACTGCAGTCGTTAATGACTATAGAGATCTTAAAGTTCTAATCTTTTCATAAGCTATCAAGTCCATTCAGATTGTGTACTGCATAATAAGTGGTCATAACTTTAAAAACCAACTGTTTGTTATCAGTCGCATCTTGGCCTTTTTCTTAGTGTTTCAAGGCAATACTGTAGATGTTGGCGATAGTTATTCTAGCGAACTTTACTTTTACTATAATTTCGTGTTTACTAGCATTCCTATTACCTTCATGATATTCAAAAGACCTGAAGTGTATGTCGATGAGGAGGTTATTCAGTATCTGAATTTGGTAGACATGATTTTTCTCTCTGTAAAAACGATTCTGTTGGCTGGCATGATGACTTGCATGATCTTCGCTCTTCTCTCCGAATAATTCGTGCTGAACACTTTCACTGGTGTACTGATTAACTGTGTGGTCACTGGCAACATCTTCTTGCTGTTCCTCGGTAATCTTTTACTTATTTAGACGACTCTTACAACAAATCTGGACAGGTTGTAACCGTAATTTTCCAAACCATTTTTTCCCTCGTGCTAATCATCATCGTGGAGTTGTTCGACTCGACTCATTTTTTGTTTGTCGAGTTGGGAACGTACTTAGTAGTTAATTTAGCAACTTTGATGACCAGAACAAGATGTTCTACTTGACCATACTGCTAATTGTACCAGGAATATCCTTACTCGTGCTATTTGCGTTTTCAGTGGGAAGGGAGATTAAAATTACTGATAATTTGATAGAAATATAGTCACAGAAAGATGATGACAGTAAAACATAAACCTTAGATTTAATGAGTGAAGAAAGCACTAACGAAATCATACTTAAAGTCAACAAAAGCAAAGGCAAGCATATGACCTTTCATGATGATGACTGAGGCACAGCAGAAAAACCACCTTTTCTAATGATACTATAACTAACTCAAAAAAATTATAAATATTAATCCTCAATTAATGGGCCAGCAGTTACCACAGATTAGTAATCCTATTCCCTCCCTATAACGTCAGGATCAGTTTGAATCGAGGTATGTGCAAAGAGTAAAATCAACTCCCTTCATTGATGCTGAGATTTACAATACACGCCCACTTGTCTTTATTGATCCAATGGGCCCAACATTAGCCGCACTCATACAACCACGTCTTGGCACCAAACAACTCTTCCCCGAAGAAGATATTGAAAAATTAATAGTCAATATAATGAGTGGATTGAAGGATCTCGAGGAAAATGGATTTGCAGGGCATGGGGACCTTTCCTTGGAGACAATATACTATAGCAAAAAATAAAAATATTTTAGATTGGCTCACCCCATATTTAGTGGGTAATCTGGTTATTTATTAGTAAAGAACGGTAAACGATTTTCAACCCTGTCGCCAGAGCAGTTATCAGCCTTAGCTGATCAAAGTGAGCAGAACGAGATAAGTTTTAAGTCTGATATTTTTGCTTTTGGAATAGCTCTCTGTGAAGTATGCACTCTGACACCTTCTTCAGATATTTATTGTCCTGATACCTATAGCATCTTCCACTTATAAATTCAAAAACGGTTGAAGATCATGGAATAGTACTATTCCAGCAATATTTCATTGATTGTCAGAGACTGCCTCGAGTACGACCCCGATAACAGGCCAGATGCAACACAAATCTTAGAGCATATAAAAGGATTAAAGAATACAAATGTAACAACTTAAATGCTAACTCAAAATAAAAAAAACCCTCGCACTTGATTGTTATCTTTTTATCAATTAAACTAGACTCCTGATCTCTTACTATTTATTCAACCATTATTTTTGATTACTTTTCTTACTCATCCCTTTAAATAAAAGTCCATTAGGGACTGGATTAATAATTATAAGCCTCAGAAATGAACTCTCTTGACTAAAGACTCTATCATTACTAGTATCGTCGTCCTCGCCCAAGCAACCCGACTTAGTACTACTATCTTCATTCAGTAACTCCAATAGTATGTTTGACTCGCTTAATATGTTTGTCGGAACCAGTCACCCCACTCCTCTAATGCGTTCTTATGGGCGATACAGCCTTCCCAAAGATGATTTCACTCTCAATAATCAATCTGAAATCATGGGGCAGCGTCACGGTCGCGTCGGAGGCAATTACTCGAGTACAATAAAACTAAAATTTAGCAATTTTACCGTCAGTGGAAACTTCTAGACCAAAGGGACTACTCAATGATAAGGACTATCTTGCACTAAGAATGATGGAAGAAAAAAACCAAAGAATGCAGCGCAATTCAATAGACTACAATATTGGTTCAAGTCGGCTCAGCGAAAACGCAGAGAACCGCCCAGCAAGCAACTCCAAAGCGCTATACAGAGGCGACTCTTTAACCCGTGAACTTGAGGAGTTTTAATCGTCCAAAAAATGATTATGCCTTCATTGATAATAATTTATTGTTTTTGCAGGATTCAGCCTAAACTTTCAATGATTTCTAAGCCTTAAAAGCAAGTTATCATTCTCGATCCATTTGATCCTGCCCTTGCCCTTGTTCCAGTATATTCTTGATATCCTCCTCGGCATAAATAACTTATGAGTCGTAACTCTTCATGATCTGATTGATGCGCAAGGTGATATTCTTGTCAAAATTCATCTGTCTTTTTAATCCTGCACTCTGTTCGTTTCGATATAGTCTGAAATATTTATCTTTGGTTTATTGGTAGCTACGAATGGTTTCATCCAATCCTGGCATAAACTACTTTATTTCAAGAATCTTAATAGTTTTACACCTACCGTCGGGGAGTAATTATCTCTTGTAAGTTTCTTCATTTGCTTCGGATAGCGAATGAAAGTGTCACCATTTTTCTTGATCAGAGGATCTCTCGGTCCTGTTTTTATGGAGTATACAAACAGATCTTTAAGTTTTTTAATCACCTTTATGAACAAACTCTTTGAATACTCCGCTTTTTGCTGGAGAAAAGCACTGAGAGCATTTATAAAATCAATAGTAACGTAGATAAAACGGGGGTTACGATCTCCTTGTAAATCTACAGAAAAAGCGAAGAAGTAAAGGCAAAGGAGGCAATAAATTTTTTTATGATCGCTGTTGCCTTTAATGAAGTACTAATCTGCTTTAATAAGCTTCTACTGATGAGCATTTTGTCGATGATGTTGAAGTACTAAGTTTAATCTTCGTCTTAGTTGCGAATCTATCTAAAAGCAGCACTACATAGATGAGATATTTCAGCTGCGAATACTGCCAGAAGGAAATAAAGTCATTCATGGTCACCACGTGAGGGTCTGACAGACGATTGCAAAAGATCGTAAAACCATCATTGATGTCTTTTTCCAAAGCTTAGACACGTCCACGGCGTAGTGAGTTTGGTTGGTACTTATCAATCTCGATGAGCATGCAAATTTTGCTTATAATTGCAATTATTTATGCAGTTGTAAGGGAAACGTAGAGTGTCCTATTTTTACAATCCCAATTTTGGAAAATTTGTATACTCAAAGGAACATCCCATGAGGCCTGAGCGCATCGCAATGGCCCATTCACTTGTGGTCAATACAGGACTGTACCGTCGACTCAATGTTTATCATGCGAGACAGGCAAGTAAAGAGGAAATGGGTCGCTTTCATTCTGAAGATTACCTCAATTATCTTGAGCAATATGTCAGCAAAGATATTTCTAGCAAATTTGCCAATGTTGGCATCGACCGCTTTGCTTATCCCTCTGCACAACAACCTGCACTCGATTTTCTTGAACATCGGCAGCATTTTAAGGTGGGAGAGTCCACTGACTGCCCTGCCTTTAATGGTCTCTACAATCTTTGTCAAATCTCTTCTGGAGGATCAATTGACGCTGCTTGTTTATTGCTAAATGGTTAGACAGATGTGGCAATTAATTGGACTGGCGGGCTACACCACGCAAAAAAATCCGAAGCTAGTGGATTCTGCTATGTGAATGATATAGTGCTGGCTATCATCTAACTGCTACAAGTGTACCCTCGCGTCCTTTATCTCGACATTGACGTGCACCATGGAGATGGGGTCGAAGAAGCCTTCTATCTCAGCAATCGTTGTATGTCAGTATCATTTCATCAGTATGGGGATGATTTCTTTCCTGGAACTGGAGCAATCCACTAGAAAGGCGAGCTAGATGGTAAAAATTATGCCCTGAACATCCCCTTAAGGCCAGGCATCAGCGACGATAACTTCTTCTAACTTTTTCGCGATGTGATGACTGGTGTATTGGCTAAATTTCGTCCACATGCATTGGTGATGCAGTTAGGGGCGGACAGTCTTTGCCACGATAAGTTAGGGCAGTTTAATTTAAGTGTAAAGGGACATGCACGCTGTTTAAATCATATGTTAGGTTGTGGTTTGCCAACCATTATGGTTGGTGGAGGTGGATACACTATCTAAAACGTATCTCGTTGCTGGGCTTATTAAACTGGCATAGCCCTCGGTGTGTAGATAGACGATGCCATACCAAAATACGATCAATACTACTCCAAATATACTCATAATCAGAAGATCCACTTTCCTGTGAAGGTGGTGGAGGATTTTAATACTCCTGACTATCTTAACAACCTTCGAAAAATGGTATTCGAGCATATTAGCGAGGTGGAGAGCGCCCCTGGACTTCAAATGCACTATCTACCTAGCAGTTTATCGCCTTGGGCCAATCTTCCTTCAGCTATGGAGCAGGAGGAGTAACCTTTTACCTTTTGATGTGTATATCAATCACGTATTTGCCATACCCAGTATCTAAACCTTTAAATAATGAATATTCAAATTAACTCCTTTGACTAGTGTCTAATTTAATGTTAAAGTAAAGTACTGGACTCAAATTGAATGATCATATTTAAAAAGCTCCGTTATGATAAAAATCCTTCAAATTATGGTTCATTTCCTTGAATTTTTAGGAATTTAATTTCTCCATTGCTGTGATAAACTTTTGTCCTTGTTAACCTTGTGTATGCCTCAATATAGCTTCTACTACTTGGAAACAGCCAATGATAACCTCCTAATGCCCACTGTCTGCAATATTTATCAATATATCCTCGAGTCCAGTTCTCAAAAATACTCCCACAATGTATGAAGAATGAGAGTTGTCCTTTATCAGGGCAAGAATCACACCAAGCAACTCAACCTTCATGTCCAACTCTTTCATGCATAATAGAGTGAGCAGTTTATTGGAGTAGTCGTCAGTCATTAATAAACGCAATTTTTATATCACCTCTCGCACTCGTTGGCAACGATCGCATAGACTGACTTACTCAGCTGCCGACAATCCTTTTAAGGAGAGTATACAAAGCTTACATACTTCTCGCATGAGGCGCTTAGAAATTGATCCCATGAACGGAATACTTTTTCTAATTGCTGCTTCATTGAGAATATAAGGGCACAAAGCAGCCATAATAGAGAAACTAGTGGTTATGAATGATATTATAGCGATGAGAGTATTGGGAGAATAATCTTTGATATTGTTCTATACTGTGAGAGCAATGATGTTGATAATTCTCGATTTATGTATTTCCGGTAGTTAATGCTTATCAAGTTAGTAATATTTCTGCAAAGCAGGAATGAGTCTGCTCATGCCACGATATATTAGCATTAACATATGCTAGTCCTTGAGTTGGCACAGTTCCTAAACCCACTATAGTAAGTACTAAATTATCGTATTATCTGCCATCACAATTTGATTATTGCTTATTAAATTACCGAGCAGCCATCCAACTTAGATGATTTACTTGTCAATACCCCAAATTTCAACGCTGTTGTAGGTCTATCTTAGAAAATGAGCCACGCTTGGAGCTAGTAGATGATTAGGGCAATTCTCATCGGCTAATAGATTAATGATAATTCCCAGACAATTGATACGACCATAATTATCAATTTTATTATCAGTTCTATAGTTGCAGATGATCTTACCCAGCACTAATTCACTTAAATCCAAGCAAAATTTGATGATGGTTTATTATTCTGGACAACCATCACTGTTATACCGTAGGAAAGGTTTTTATTATGCAAGTGAGTTCATCATTCTATGAATGGTTTTTTATAGATTAGCTCCTGCCTCCAATTCATGGAAGAGATCGAGAAGATAGACAGAAGATTCGTCCTAGGTTATGTTAGTTTGCAATAAAAGTTTGCGTTTGTTGGCAAATAATTATTATAGTTCTTCCCTTCTCCTGGCCTTGCGAATTGATACGCGTTTAGCTTATAGTTGTGAATGCATATTTGCTCTATTAAAATGTTCTATATATCTTTTATCTCCATAATTTGAAGTCGTAAAATAAAACTACTGCCATGAAAATCGATGATTTAGATAAACTTTTATTTCGTAAAAATCAAGTATAAAATGGTTGTTAATCAAATTTAATTCAAGAAAAGCATCAAAATTATCCTAACAATCTCTCATCCCACATCACCTCTTTTTCTTACTTTATAATCTTGTTGTGAGGGGTACCTATTTTGATTAGCGATTAATTCAATAATTTTTCATTGGCAATGGCATAACTTTAAATTGGGTTTCGACGAGAAGCCTGCATTGTGGATAAGATGTTTGCTGGCGATTCTGTTTGAGATTTATAACGTAGCTTTGACCCATTCTGTTTTTTCCCTTTGAAGTTTCCATACCTCTAATTTGTATGATGTTTCTTTTCCTATTGGAGTTCATAAAAAGATTGGTGATACTTCTTTCGTTTTAGATCAGTTAGATAGACTTTTATTTATCTACCATTTTCCTTCTTTTTCTATTTATCACTTGAATATTCAAAGGATCTTTCCTGACGCTGAGTGGCTGCCTTTTATTTTATATGGCAAGCCTTCTAATCTTTTGAAATTCTAATTTTGTTAGGCTAATGTGATGATGCCTCTATTTTTTAATGTTCATGGTCACTCTCAATGCATGAATTGTTTAAGAGACGATTAGTTTGAACTGTATTTTATTCAAAACGTATTAAGTTAGCTACAGGTTTAAGTATCTCTGAAAATTTAGGAGGCAGATATTTATGTTGTTCATATTTCTGCATTTTGGAGAATAGGCGAGTGTAACAAATAGCCTTGTTTTTAGAAAAGTTATCATAAGTTACGAACTATAGTAGATGCGATTGTAATAGTTAAAGGAGGTGAACCAAAAGTTGGTTGTAGTTTGATTCATCTTTGCGAGTGGCGAATCCGCTATAAATAGACATAATATAAATAATAAATCAATAACATCTTTACAGGCCTCTGTTTTATAATATACTGAGCTGCTTCGCATATTATAATCAATTCCAGCAATTCATTGATTTTTGACCAAGTGATGTTTTCTATAATTGTTTATCATGTAGAAAGATAAAGAAGATAATGATATAATACCCGTGATAATTCCATAAAATAGAGAAGAGAAACTTTCTTAAATAATTTCTCGCTCCTTCACCAATACCAAAGACAAAAGTAAGCTTATCTTCGTTACGAAATCACTATCGGTTACTAAGCCTATCGCCCTATCTCTTTTGAATTCAATCAAAGAATACAGTAAGAGTATCAATTCTGTCACCATACTGATTGACTTCTAGCTTGAAGAAATTGATTAAATCAATGAATATTTGCGAGAATCAGTTCTGTTGTCCCCTAAAAAAAAATATTTTAATTCAGATGAAAAGCTTGATATTGAAGTGATTAGATTAAGTTCTCTTACCATTGATAAAAGAAAAGCATCCTATGTAAGAGGAGGAATTTTTAGTATAACTTGCCAAATTTTTCTGACAGATTTATTGCGCGGTTAAACGACTATAAACCCGAAGGCAATTTCTAAAATGACCATCAAATTGACTGAAAAAGTGAAAGATTACTATCACTATTATGCTTGGATGACAACATACTTAAAGGTCCAAGAAAAGCAAACTGAAAATGGTTGGAATTGTCCAATTTATTATATTTCTAATCATCCTCAGCATTATTCAGATATAAAGGAGATGGAAAGAATTTATCGAACGTTTTTCTGCAAAAAGATAGTAATTTGGCCTTTCGGGAGAGCATAGATCAATAAAAGGTTAAATGTTTTCCGACAGCAAAATCAAGTCAAAGAGTGGTAGCACTGCTTATCTCATAGTCAAAGTTAATTAGAGCTTTACTAAGCCTTAATGAAACTGTATTATTTCTTGAAAAAAGGGTATACGAACAGACATGCATAAAAATCATACATTCTTGAAGAAATCTTGTATAATACTGTGGTTGAAGAAGGGTACAGAGCAACCCGAGGGTAATTTGTCTAATTTGAAAATATTAAATTCCTGTTAAGTCTTTTATAAAATGCAAATAGATTGGTGATGGCCAATTATCTTTTGAAGTTTATCACTGAGAATACTTGTGAGGTATGGAATAGTAACAACAGTCAAGTTATTGAAATGGTTTAGGATATTCAAGCAAAATTAAAGACCTCATTTTTGTACTTTTAAAAAGTTGAGGTGAGCACTTTGACAGTCGATTTGTATACTCTTTTTTCAGTTAATGAAAATCTGCCGTTTTTATTGAATGACAATCAATAAAGTATATTTACTTGTAACTATGAGCTCTATCTAACTTTGAAAATACATCCAGAACAAAACTAAAAGATAAATGAGCTGATTAAAGTCATTGAAAATGTTAAACTTGCATAGAGATCAAGTAATCGAGAGGAAATCAATTATGATTTAAGATAGTTATAAAAAAGACTACAAAGCAATGAGAATGATATTAGGAAGGCTAATATATTAATAATTTGTGGAAATCGGAAAGCTTCAAAGTATGTTTCAGCTTGTTTAAGAAATTATCAAAGTAATCGAGCCTATATTGATTTTTTAACCATCATATACGACTACTTAAGAAAGGAGAGGACGTTCCGCTTGACTAAAATTAAGAAGATATACGACAAAAGAAAAATAAAAAAATAGGCCATCGACTTAAATCCTAAAGTATCTGGCTGCAAAAAATACTGGATTGAATAGAATAGACTTATCCTAGAAGAGCTATTGTGCAGGTAACTAGACAAGATTCATCAAATGATACTCAACTATGATCTGCAAATGAATATACTCAGCGAGCAAACACAAAATGCTTCCCAACAAGGAATCATCTTTGAGATTAATCAAGAAGAAATCAAGATTAATTAAAATTTTAATGAAGAGCTGCTCAAATCAGATTTTAAAATTATCGATATTACGTAAATTAAAGTGACAAACTATCACCCACATAAGGAAATTATTTTTTAGAGAGGAGACAGCAAAATCAATGTGGTCGTGGATTAGTATCACTACGGGGTGGAGCCAACCAGTTTCAATCAAACTTTGAAAATATTGAACCCTGAAATTATTGTTTTTTATAGTCCTAATACCACTCTGCTACGCAGTCTTTACCTCTTCCAAATTGAACACTAATCTCAAAAGTAAATCGCTATTTAAGTAGTCTGAAGGATATTCACATATTCAGTTTTGATAATTCCTATGAATCGAAGGCAGTGATTCACGAAGTCACTTCAGAAGATAAGGCATTCTGGATGATCGCTCAGAATAGATCTCAGCTTCACTAGTTTATCGAAAGCCCCTTCTTAAGGATAAAGAATATCAATATGCAAGATTCTTTCTAAGAGGCCAAAAATAGTTTAAGGGGAAAGAGTTTACTGGAAGTATAATTTTATTAAAGAAGGATTAGGGCAAAGGAGCTCTGAATTTACGCTCAATTGATTTGAGTGGATATCGAAGAATTATTTTAGTAGATACGAGGGAGTTTAAATCATCATTACCGTCTTATCTTTATCATAGCGGTTTTCAAGTTATCCCAATGTTCCTCAAAACAGCAGACTATATTCTCTCAGATGACATAGCAGTAGAAAAGAAATCGGTTCACACTAAAGATTTGCATAACTCTCTCAAAAGTCCAAGATTGGAGGATCAGCTAAGGAGAATGAGCATATCTTTTAAGCATTCTTATCTGCTGATTGAGTGTTAAGAATAAACTGATTGCACTAAGTCTAATTTTGGCTTTCTTGAAGGTAAAAGCGGCAATAAATCGAGGTATTAACTGCGAAAAAAATTGATGCAGTTGATCCATAAGTTTGGAAATGTACGATTAATATGGTCCGTCAACGTAGGACAAAGCTGCTAATTTTTCAAGCAGTTGAAGACCAATAAGGCTGAGCCAGATCTGCTTAAGTTTCATAAAAATTAAGATGAATAGCATTAATAAAGTTCTACGACTCTATAAAAAATTAAAGAAGAGTCGTCGAGATTAGAGGATGATAATTGATTTAGGATTTTATTGAGAGTTAGTTTTAGTTTATGAAATTAATATTTTGATTAATCGATCCTATATTAAGAGAATGAATCAACACTTAGATCATCGCATATGTTGAAAGATTAACTTTTATTTAAGGATAAGGTAAATAGAGTTAAAGATAGCCGTTTTCCTAGTGATTTATGCTAAGGGAGTGAAGTGCACACAATTTTTTTTCTTGAAAATAAGGAAAGATAATCTGATTTTTTTAGAATCGAAGCTAATATCCAAAAAAATGACTTGCTTCATAATTGAGCGCTATCCCATCATTGCTCCTTCGTTCTTATCGTATAATTAGTGTAAACAAAAAATGGGTTATTGATAATCAATATATGGCCGCTTAACCTACTACAGTCAATATGCAAAAATCAAAGATTAAAATCAAAATAAACGAGGATATCACCCCTCAATTTCTAAGTCCAATTATCAGAAGATGATTATATTTAAAATCAAAGCAGTAAATAGCATAACTCTTTATATACCGCAAGTTATTCAGTCTAATATTATTTTATTCATGAGGCTCATTGTTTTGATTGCTTTGCTGGTGTCCCTTGCTGTCACGCAGTCCAATGGCATAATCTCCAATGTAACATGCGTTCAGACTGTGTCCTGTATCTCAACTGATTATTTTGACTTTATTGCCTGTAAGTGTCTGCCATATCCACCCTGTGGAATTAAAACTTGTTTACTACCCGATGTCCTAGATCCCCTCACATGTCAATGTTAGCCCTGCATACAGATGGTAAGTTGCATCCTTCAAGACTATTGGAACCCTATACTCTGCAAGTGCACCCCCTGCTTAACTACAAAGTGCCTTTCTACTCAATATTTCAACTCTACTCTTTGCAAATGTGAGTGCAGGAATCCTGTAAGCTGTCGTCCCCCCAATTACTTTGACTTGAATACCTGCAGCTGCCAACCTTGCCTGATAGCCTGTAAAGCTCCAAGTATTCTGAACACAACCACCTGCCAGTGTCAAACTTGTGAAATTCAAAGCTGTATTACCCCACCTTACCACTTTAATGCAACAACTTGTCAGTGTGTACCATGCCAGCAATTAATGGATTGTGCCCCTCCATTTGTCTTCAGCTATACTACTTGCAGCTGCCAATGCGGACTATCTTTAAACTGCATTGCTCCTTTCGTAGCCAACTATACAGCCTGTAAATGCCAGTGTGGACTATCCTTACACTGCATTGCTCCTCTCATTCCCAACTATGATCTTTGTAAATGCCAATGTGGAATATCGTTAAACTGTATTTCTCCCTTTATTTTCAACCCTAGAACTTGTAAATGCCAGTGTGGGATAACTTTAAATTGCACTGCTCCTTTCATAGCCAATTATACATCTTGCAAATGCCAGTGTGGAATATCCCTAAATTGTATTACTCCCTTCATTCCCAACTATGACCTTTGCTCATGCCAGTGTGGGGTCTCACTCATCTGTCCTTCTCCCCAGATTTTCAACCAGAGATCTTGCAAGTGTCAATGTCCAAACCCTGTATCTTGTGTTGCTCCTTTTTACTATGATACTACTGCATGCCAATGCTTATGTGAACTATCAACTACTAGCTGCATTGCTCCCTTCTTTGTAAACCCTACGAGCTGTAAATGTTAGTGTCGACAGAGTGTGATCTGTCCTCCTCAATATTACTTCAACACTGTCACATGTGGCTGTGTACCCTGCGTAGCTGGAGTAAACTGCGCTTCGACGAACCCTACAGGCACCGCAGCTATTCCATGATTTAATCCTCAACATAAACATTGAACCGGTATATACCATTATTATTAAAGAGCATATTTGCTTATTTATTTACTAGTGTATTGAGGTAATGAACTTAAGAGTTCGTTTTCCTATTTTTTGATATGATTTTAATCTAATATGATGAATAAATTTTGATCTTTTTTTAATTAATAAAATTGGAACGAAAACTTTCTTGACAATATATGCATTTATCTATTTAATTATTAATTCTTCATAATAAAAAATTATCAGCCGGCAAAGTCATTTGCCCAAAACCACTCTAATCCATTTAATGCCAATCCCAACCCTTCAAAATATTTACATTCTCATTATTTTCAATCTAACTCTACGTTACTCTTGTACCACTCCTGTCTTTATACTTTACAGCAGACTACAAACCTTTAATATTTTTAATGCAGAAAGGCTGATAAGAACACTTTTTTCTCTTTTTTTCTTCGTGAATATATTGTCCTAACTTCTATGTAATAGGAACTGGAACATATTTTCTTATTTTAGAACTTTTTAGGTATTGAATAATTGTTTTGCTATTTAATGAAAATTAACTATTTTCGTCTTTATCTACATCTCTCACGCTTTATAAATGGTAGCACATTAGAAATTAACTGGTGTCAAAATTTTAGGTGTTGCCTTCGATCAAGGGAGGCGTTTCACTTTTTTAGTTGGTGCTATGAGAGTGCCTTTTTAGAGGAGGAGAATCCATTAAAGAGTTTCTCTTTTTACTATTCAGCTTACATCTTCCAACCAACATTACAGGTTAGCATCTTGAAGATGACTAAATTTTTGATTCATCAATTTAATCCTTTTTTTCACTCTCTCTTTGATTCCTCAGTCTGATTCGATTCATTCCGAAATGCTCCCCCTCTAAAAGAAATTTTTTATCCTTAGTATCGTTTCCAGTTTTGTTACGATTCGGACTATCGTTCTTCTAGGGCTGACATTTGCCTTCAATCGATAATCGAAAATTTGCTGCTTTTTTTAGAACTTTTTCCACTTTAATCTGATATTTTTCCTCCTCAATCAAGTTTTTAATATTTATCTTTAGACTCCCTGATGAGCAAGGGGTTGTACAGTACCTCTTGGGTGATTAATTTTCATGGAAATATTTATGTTTTTGACTTGAAGAGCGCGGAGTTTCCACCTTAAAGGAAAACTGCAAAGGAGAAAGACTATAGACTACACGTGATTTATTTTTTTTATGCTTAGCCGGAATAAGGTTAAAAGGTGTATGCATAAAATTATCAATCATTAAAATTGTTAAAATATTTGTGATTATTGGAAATAATGTTCATTAAGATACATTTTTGAGATAATTGATTTTTACTTGAGCCCTTGTAAAACTATTAATCCCTTTTGATTAAAATCAATTATTTTTAAAATTAAACTATCTTTTATTATGAATCAATGACCTAAAAAATGTTAAAATAGGCAATTTTTTAACTTTAGATAATTGGATTGAAACAAAACTGATTAAATATCTTGCTTATCAGCAGTTTTTGAAATATATTCATGATTTTTCTTGACTCATTGATCGGTGGAAGAGAATGGCATAATATTCTTCATTTAAAGGCGATTAGGTAATTAATATCCTTAATCGTATTGCTGAATGAAGATTTGGTTGTTTGTTGCTCTATTTTCGCGATGATATGAAAATCATGCGAATTGGAAGGCATCAAATAAATATAATAAACCTTATATATCATAGTCGAATTATATACCCAAAAGCTATTTTCTCCTAGAAGGAATAATATTATTCAAAATTTACTGTAGGTTTGTATATATTGACTTGGCATGCTCCTGCAAGTATCCTGTCATACTGGATAAAATCCTATAAGCTTTATTGGTTTTTATACATTTATCATATTTAATTTACTATATTATGACTGTTTTCAGTTTATGCTAATAAGAAATCAATAAAAGCATCAAAAATCACTCAGATCTATCTTGTCTCAATAATTTATATCAAAAAGCAAAAAAATTGAAATTTTCGTGAATTATTTCCATTCCCATCAGCAACCAGTTTATAAAATATTTTCATTGATTATGAACAGGAATATTGGAATATTGCTAAGCATGTTGCAATCTAGCCATCAAAGGTAAATTGACAATTGGTAATTATATCGTAAGCAAGTGCAAACAGCAAGTACATCTAATGGTATATTGATATCTTTTTTAAATATCTTTGGATGTAACAATCAAAATCGGCCTAAAAAATACGAATATAAATGAATCAAGCTGCATTATAGTGAGAGAAGTGAAGTAAATTGGATTAAAATGATTTCAGATATTGGCGGATCTAAAAACAATTAAAAAAGAAGCAAGGATCTTATCCTCTCAATGATGATGAACTTTGAAAGTCTATCTTTTAATTATTAAGACCATAAAACAACTATTTTTCGACATAATGTCTTCTATTAATTATCTATGGCTGATAAGATTTTATCTTAAGAGTGTTTAAAGTTAGCAACATACCTTTTTAATCCGAATTATTCCATAAGTCCACTCAAGCAAAACCCTTTCAAAATGCAAATTAATTTGATTTTAACACTAAATAATTGTTTTAATGATTTATTCTCTTTCAATAATATCTAAGTATTAATACAGCCAAAAAAATTCAATCTAATGTTTTAAACAAAATAGGAAATTTGTGATAAACCTATCAAAATAACCGTTAACAATTTTATAACTTTATTACAGTCACTACTTCTTCCAAGGTGGTGAACTGAATGGAAGAGCATTATAATGAATAACTATCGATACATCTCCACTCTTCAACTGTTGATTTACGACTGCAAATAAAATAAATTCGATTGAGAGGTCATTAATCTACTTGAAGTTATACCGTCATATAATTATTTAATGATGAAATTCCTTTTGGTAGTGCTTGGGCTACTTCTTTGTGCCACATACACTCTCCCCTTTAGGGAACAAATCGCCCTCACCAACTCCCTTTAAGTTGGCCGATAGGAGGATCCCATGGCTTGGACCTGTATTGGCTGTGACTAAAGCAACAAACCGATCCATTCCTATGTGATTGAGGAAAAAGAAGTATAAATCAGATCTATCCTTTCTGTTTATGAGGAATATACTGTCTTGGCTTTTAGATACACTGCCAATGCTAAAAACCTTTGGCAAGACATCCTCTGGGCTTTCCAGGTATTTATTTGATAATTCAGATTCAAGATGAAGAAGCCCCAAAAGGATGCAAAGTCCAAAAGGTGTGGGACAGAATGTGGGGAAAGATTAGAGATGATGTGATTGCTGGACTTAGAAAACACGTTCATACTAGAAGATTGGTGATTACTGGCATTAGTCTAGGTGGAGCACTTGCTGGACTCAGTTATGTTGATATCCAAGCCACTGGTGAGTTCGATAATGTTGAGATAGTCACTTATGGAGCTCCTAGGGTGGGAAACAGAAAATGGGCTAAATGGTTTGACTCTATTACTGAATCAACAAGAATTTACATTAGAAGGGATCCCATTGCCTTTTTACCTCGCTGCCTTACTCTTCTGTGCAACTACAAGCAAACTGGAAACCCTATTGTTTGCTATCCAGGAAAAGAAGAATGCCGATGCAAAAACAAGGCTGAAGCTGATGATGAGGAGTTTGATGGAGCCCTTGAATTCTTATATAAGGAGGTCTAGGAACACAAAGAATAAATTGCCCAAGGAGATTTATAAGGAGTTATAGACCACATCTATGGATATAAGAAGACGATTGGCTACTCTCTTATATGCTGATTCTCATCCCAAATTAATTTAAATTTAAATATCAATAAATTACTACAATTTTAAGACAAGAAAGAAGAGAATGGGAAGTGTAAGTACATAATCAATACTCAAAAATGATCCACATTTTTTAAATGTATTTATTTAGCCATGATAATTCTTACCAATAATATATTTATTCAATATGAAATCATTAAAACTAGCATTTGTTGTGTTGATACTGCTCGTAATTTAGCTGGGACACACCTGCCGTGGAGTACCTAATCCATATCCTGTCATTGATGCTGATTTCCGGAAAGTTCAAGCCCATCAATTTGGTTAAAAATATGTCTATACAAACACAGATTTAAATCAAAGTTACTATGTGATTAAAGTTTGGGGCACTTCCTATCAAGCAGGGGTGGCTTATGGTTCTCTGATGCGCAATTAGATAAAATTGTTAATCAAAGACCTTTGGTCTTATTATCAATCCCTGGTTGAGGAAGAGTTTAAATTTATCACTAAAATACCTCCCAAATTGCAACCTATGGCGAGAGTGATGGCTATTAAATTACTAAAAAAAATTCTAATGGCTAATCACTATGTCACTAGACCGTTTACGCCCGGAAGATTTATCGATGAATATGCAGGTATTAGTACCGGAGCTGGTATTCCTATGAGATAGTTAATAGAAGTCAATATGATTCCTGAGTACACTCGTGCTGGATGTTCGATTTTAGGAGCTTGGGGCAAAGCCACTAAAAATGGAGATTTAATTCATTTGAGAGCATTAGATTGGGATGTTAATAATCCTATCAATAGATATCCCACTTTAATATTTTACGATTTAGTTGAGAAAGGATCCAAACCATTTGTAAATGTTGGATGGGCTGGCTTTGTTGGAAGTTTGACAGGATTTGGAGAATTTACAGGAATTGGGGAAAAAGTGAGAGGCCAAAAACCAGTCAAATAAAATTAAACACGACTTGGAAAACCTTGGACCTACGCTCTCCGAGATGTTCTCCAGTTTGCAGAGACAATTGATGATGCTTTAAACAGCTTAAATAAAACGAGAAGGACATGTTCTATCTACGCCGGAATCAGCAGCGTCAAAAACAATACCTTTAGATTAATCGAGTACTCGCATAAATAATTCAAAGTTTATGACGATAAGAATTTCCCTTTTACTCCCACTCATGCTCAGTTGGACGATGTTGTGACTATGCCTATTCACGATGATAAAAATGATGGGTGTTTCAATGATCTCCTGAAGGCAAAGTATGGAAATATTGACGAGTAATGGATCGTTAATATTCTAGCAGCAAGCCATAAAACTGGTGACACTCAAATGGCTGCTTATAATTTTAACACAAAAACTTTATTGTTCCAGGTAAGTAATCAAAAAACCTTAGCATTTGAACGATCGAATATTCGCATTAATTTGGCTCCATTTTTCGCCCCACATTCCTGATTTACCATCCTTCATCAATCGATAAATTATAAAAGATATTATTATAAGATCCTTGGGGATGGGAATTTAAATTGACTCAAATTTTTAATTCTTTACTTTAATGAATTTCTAGAATCAATCATTTTCTCTTTTTGAATTTTTACCGCTCTTTTTACTTCTCCACCTCTTTTCGGAGCTTTTCTCTGTCTTAACGTTCCGCTTTTTCTTACATCTCATCCCATGAAAGACCTTCCTCGCTCAATTCCTCGCTGCCTTCCTCTTCTTATGATGAATCGGCTCGAGATTATTTCGCATACTATGATGAACTTTCTTAGGAGTCTTCTGATTCCTCTTCAAACTCTTAAGATTTAGCGCTGAATTAACTGTCATCTTCATCTTCGTAACCGTCACCTTAATCATCGGCTTCGTCCCAAGCTGTCCAAGCACCATCTTCAACAAATTTTTTGAACTAGGATCGCACTCCTTGTAAAAATTTACCCCAGTTAACACTGATTTTATTATCATAAAATATAATGTTGTTGCTATCCAGCCATTCCTTTACCTTTTAGACATCTTTAATTGAAATAGAATTGATGCGCACATGATGCTCATAGTCTTTGTGTACTAGGGTTAAGTCAAAGTATCTGACATTACCAGTCATGCGCTCAAACCAAGCTACTTCAATGTCCTCGATACAGAAAACAAAGAAATGAGGTTCAGTAATGTTAATAATGCAGGTACGAGTTGGTTGGAGTAAGACATTTGAGCGGAAGGTTGTTCCATAAAAGCCAATATTACGGTTGGGTATTTCAAATTCAAAAGATTTGTTGGTAAATTATTCACAAGCTTTTGTCCATGCCAAAAAATCTTTATCAATTCTCCTTTTGATTTCCTTCTGCCTTTCTTCATCATCAGAATCTTCACCTCTACCTCTACCGACAACATCTTCAGCGACCACTCCTCCTTAAGAATAAAACTGAATATCTTCTGTTTTCTTTTTTCCAACCATAATAGGCTCCTGCAATCTAAAGTGAATTGCAGCTATGATTTCTTTTTCACAAGGTTGGAAGAAAGCAAATTTAATGTTAGAGAAGGCTACATCAATAATCTAACCTTTCATCGAACTGTACCTGAATCCATTCAAGTGACACTAAAGATTTCCTTTGGTTTTCTTTTGCCCAATGCCTGGTCTGGCATACAGGTCACGAAGGATAGGTCTCTTTCCTTTGTTAATGTTAATCTTTTCCTGTTCAACTATATCCTATTTAGCATGCTTTTCACTGAGTTAGACACGAACTTTTTTCTGAAGAGCCTTCACTTGCCTTTCCAATTAAGCCACTCGATTAACTTGCTGACTTCTAAAGACAATTTCTTTCACAAAAATGATCGGCTCAGTATATTTAGGGAAATTTATAGTAGGTATACTGTTGGGTAGATGGAAATTAAATCTTAAAGAAGCATATTTCCCCTCATCATTTTTAACAACACTTTTAAGAATGCAAATATGGAAAGGAACATGTTGTCCGTTTATTGGCAGAAGGATGGCATTATTTTTATTGTCAATGTAGATTAATTTGGGCTTAAGATCTTTTGGCAAGTCTTCCCGACTTTTATAGCAATCAATTTTGCTGCATTCGATAGTCTTTTGTTTTTTGAAATCTCCATTAAAGTTTTAATTGCTTCTTTCCTTTAATTATTCCAATTTTTTTTGTTTCAATATATACTGATGTTAGTTTCTTTCCTTTTGATTTTTCAGTTTTTCATTAGTTGCTTCTTGAACCTTGCGCCTCTTCCCTTAAATAATATTGCCGCTGTCTAAATAATAATGGTGTTACTCACAGGCACTCGTGGCTTACTTTGCTTTTTATCCTCCTCATCTCCTTCCAAAGAATAAGATATTTCAGTCAATGCCTTAGAAATCTAACTTGTCAGCATTTCTTGTCCCTTTTCTCCAACAATCACGTTATCTGCTAACTGAATTGCAAATATTTTGCTTCCCTTCTTACTTTCATATCTCAATTATGATAGAATTACTTAATCTATGGGAAGTTGCAAGTCACCAAAAAAGAATTTCCATTTTGGATCACTCTGTCATTGCTTTCATTGATGGCCAGATTATTTTCAGTTAAAAAGATACCCATCTATATCACATAAGATATACTCCATAACCAAAATTTTTTGGGATTTATAAGCTTGGTAAATTGTCCTGCATAAACTGGCGGGCTTTTTTGTAAATATCGCAAAGCTTGACTCCAGCTCTTAGATTCTGTATAATAACCTTAGACAAAGTCTCAACCTTTTTGTATATAGCTTTTTGTTCCTAGTTGGGATCAATCAGCAGGGTTCTGACGATATAAGTATTATAGCTTCTGTACATGCTACCGAGCCCAAGAGTAATGCAATCAGATTTAAGCTATTTATCATTGCTTTCAGTGAATAGTTTACCAGTGTAGGCTCCTCCACTTTGGACAGAACAGGGGACGCAAAAATCTATGTAATCTTTCACAATCTTAAAGCTGGATTGTTTTATGGCGCACTTTTTAAGTTATGAATCATTCTCCATGAGATCAACAACTTTTTTAGCAATCTCAGACTGCTTAGTTGGTTTTCCGCTGTCGATGACTACTTCCACCTCCTTGATAAACTTGTTGAAAAAATAGGAAGTAACTTTGCTTGATTTTTTCAGGTTTTCAATTTCTTCGGAATCCTTTGCCATAAAACATTAATGAAAAAAGTTTAAAACTTCGAGTTTGGAGTGACTCTTTTCCTCAAGAAACTTAGTAAACTCTTCAGCAATCTGCCCAGTCTTTGCGTCACCGAGAATCATGCCAATTTTAGGGCTGGAGTTACCCGAGTGAAGTTAGTTCCACATTTTGGTGAAAGAGTCATTGAAATCATCGGTCTTGACCATAAAGGTGAGGTTATATAGTTTGGCTGCTGGATCTTCCTTGAGATTGCTTAAAAAGTTGACTGAATAGTAAATTAGATACCCTTCCTATCAGAAGCATAGATGATGATTGCTTTGCGGGAGAATGCAATGATGGTGTCCGCGAGGCTATAGCCTGCAAAAAACCACCCAACGATGGCAATTGTCTTCTCATTGCCGCCATTGCCTTTGCCGTTGACCAAGATGACGCTGTCCATGTCATAGTTGGCATTCTAAAATGTTGCAAAAAATACTTCTGACCATGTCTGCCTGAGTTTTTCGACATGCTTGAAAAAAAAATCTGTGGGAATTTTGTTCTCCATTATTGATATATTGATTAATTAAATAATTGATTTAAGTTCCCGCTCTTATTTATAAACTATCAACTCTGTCTTTTATATCTCTTTTCAGAAAGCACATTTTTATCCACATTGCCTCACGATATTGACAAACCACATCAAATCATTTTTAATGATTTCAATAAAAAAAAATCAAGTCTTTGAATTGAGAAACATTCTCAAAGAGAACGAAGTATATGCGAGAAGAACGCGAAATGTGAAATTGAAGAAATTTAACACAAGAAGATGTCACTAAATAGTGGTTAAATAATTCGAAAATCTTATGAATTAAGATAAAAAACAAATAGGCTACCCATGCAAACAAGAATTCTTCATCTCTATTGGAGAGGCTGTAATAAATCAATGCTTTTGGATTCTTTATCAATATTTTAGCCAGCAAAATTATTATTTCCTTTTGAAAGACTTAGAATTTCGACTTGTATCCCAATATGCAGCATATTTATTAGGAGTAATTTATCTAATAAATAAACGCACTATCTCATTAAATTCAAGAATAACCGTCCTGATAAGAACCAATAATGACAATGGCTGTAGAAAATATAACAAAAATTAAAAGGGTTCATATTTATTGTTTATATATTTCTCCCATTAGATATTAATCTTGTCTAAATATTCGAATATGTAAATAATTTTTAAAATTAATAATTCTTCCATTTACTGAATCTTCTTTTCTTAGAATAAAATTTAATAATTTTCTACTCTGCTCTTTTAACACAAGCATGCTGAATTGATGTTTTTTCAAAAAAATAGATGTTTTTATTGTTTGGAGCCAATTTAAATTCAAAGTAGTTTGAAGTCACCTCCAGACTAGTAAACTATATTTATATTACAAATGAAGGCTATTAAAGGTGTACTGAGTTTTGTTGTCAATATATCTGAATTGATACTACAGCAGCGCATTTCCCCCTCGAAATCGTGCTTATAACATCTACTGTCAATTAAATGCTAACTCAACTTGCTGGAACACGAGCAAAACCCATCCGAGGATATTTGCCATTTTCTCATTAACAAAGAATTTTATCAAATCAGGAATAGACTCACTTCCAAACTCAAACATAACCATTTTTAAAATACTGTCATTACGATAACTTTTACTATGACGGACAAATTGACTTCTCTCAGACAGGTGGCAGAAATATGGAGGATATCGGTTGTGCAAAAAAAGGAGCATAAGTCAAAAGAGGACATGGCTCATGAAAAAATACATGCAATTAAGCAAACGGTTAGCCAAATTGCTTCATAATATATTTTCAGCGATGTCGTTTTAAACCGGGAGCTGAATAAAAAATATATTATAGATTTTCATCTGGACATCAACGAGAGCAGGAATTAGCAAACGTCTTTTCTATCAGAAACGCACAATATGTGGTCTGCTTCTGCCTGTCTGGATGCCAATCATCAACTCAAAATTGAATGCTACTGGCGATCCAAAATGTAAATCTCCACATTCAAAAGATCGCCTTGCAACGGTATTACCAAACGAAGTAAAAACAAATCGGAAGAAACATGTGGAGACTCATGTGAGATTAATCCAACCCATATTGGAAGCTAAAGAAAACTCAGATCTTTGAGCTCCTAGTTAGCATTGTTCTAAATATACGATTCTGAACTCGAGGTGACTGTACTAAGCAATGACAGCGATTCGCTATCTGGAAGTCATCACATGATACGCGAGGTGATCTTAGGTGAAGATGATGAATTCGAGCTCCTTATCTAAGAAAATGAAAATAAAGATGATATCTTTCTCAAAGAGAATGATCAGTTATTTCAGGAATGGGAAATGTTGGCTTTGGCCAATTTTCACTGATTTTCGTTTGCTATTGTTGGCAATGTTCAAGATGAAAATATCATATTAGATCAAAGATAACCCTACTTCAATCTTTGCTTTGAATTTTACAGAAGATTTAGTAGCTTACCGGCTGTGATTGTACGGTTTAACATATTTTGAAAATTGTTTGTTCTCCTTTAATCCAAGAAATTGTCTTCGCGAAATTTTTTATTAAAATAATCTGATTTTTCAATGGTGTTATAGAAGCTAAATCGCATTTATTTTGATTATGAGCCATCTCTTATACTTTAACTTTCATCTTTCCGTTTGATCTTTTCCAGTCTTATTTTTCCCTTTGAGCAATTTACTGTGCTTGTGTTGGTAGGATTGCTTAATGTCTCTCTTCGATAAGTCTTTGTATAACTTTCTTACTCTGGCATCTCCAAATTTAAGTTAATCTTATGCCTATATTCATGCCTCTTGCAACGACTTACTGAAGGGTAATAATACTGGCGATCGTGAACTTTGCGAGGGAGTTGTCTCGCTGAATTTAAACTTCCAACATATTTGACTAAATGATACTATGTTTACTGATAGATCCAGCCTCTCCTTTAGGGAGAAGGATTTCTTGATTAAGTTGAAGTTTATTGCGAAATACTCTTATTCCTTCATGTGATTTTTATTTGACGATAGGACAATAAAATTGGTCGATGGTTCTAAGCGGCATGTCTTTGCTCTATAAATTTTTCATTTTATTTATCTTTAGAAATGGAGATTAATAAATTCTATTCGCAAGGTCATCAAATATTATTAGTTAAGTTTTTATCTATACATATTCATTTAATCAATTTGACTAAGTTCACCAGTTAAATTTCTACAACACATTTAAAAATAAAGTTAATAATAAACACAATTCTTATTTTAGTGCTATGCTTTTTCACTATAAGTGATAATCATAGTTTTTGTTATTCTCCTGATCATATACCTTGAATCTTTATATTTATGGTAGGCTTGATATTAATTATTTCATTACAATTATAGCAGTTATTATGAAGAGTGGCAGGGGAAAGGAAAATAATCTAGGTTCAAGCAATCAGTTTGTGGCCTCGACATATCGAGTGGAAGCTGATCAGAAGGAGATCATCATCAAAGCCCTCAAGAGTGACTATGACAATTTACGAAAAAATGAAAGCGATTATCATAAGGTTCACGATTAGTACAAATAACTTCAGCACAAATACAAACTGCTTAATGATGAGAAACTCAATGAAGAAAGAGACTTTAAAATGCGTCACGATGCAGCAATTAGGAATATTTCTCAGCTAAAGAATTAGATTGATGCTCTTCGTGGATAACTGAGAGATAAAAAGCTTTAGATAAATGATCTATAGTCTGATTCAACAGCACTCAAACAGCAATTGGATGAAAGAAATATTTAACTGGAGAATTTTAGGAATGATTATAAGGGATGCATGGCTGATAGCAACGAACTGGCAGGAGAAAAGGAAAACCTAAATAATGCTGCCAACAAACTTAAAGCCATTATTTCACAAGTTCAGTAGTAGGATCACTTACTCAAGGAGGACAACGACTCCGTTAACAAAAGGCTTTAAGAGTTGTAAAGATATCAAGAGCAGTTGCAACTACAAGAAAGGATACTGAAGGAAAAAATTCAAGCCTATGAAAATGAAAACAATGAATTAGATGTCAGCATCAATGAACTTAATGAACATTTATCAGATTTGGAGCTTGCCATTAAAAAAGCTCAGGAATAACTTGCACAATTACAACAATCAGTAGCGGAAATTAACCTACTTAATTAAAAATTCAAAGCTGAGAGTCTTCATGCACAAAAAAATATACAGGCTGAAGTTATGAAGAATAATAACCTTGTCAAAAATTTAAAAAATGCCGAATACACACATAAAGTGAGAAGTGGGCAAGTGGAGGAGGGTGATAGAGAAATTGTTAATTTGAAGGAGGAGAAGGAGTCCCTAGCCACGATTAATAATAAGTTGGCTGAAGATCTCTAAGCATGTCGAATTCATCTATAAAACTTAGGGCTTATCAACATCAAAGTAATTATAAAGCTATTCAGTTAGTTGAGCATCTATAAAACTTTTCTGGAGAAGATTAAGCGATAAGAGAACTGATAAATCGAAAATCAAGAGTTGATCTCTGCAGAGGAAGAGTCAATGAAGTCCAATCTACACTTTCCAATACTTCCAATGATAAATTCGCGAATGAGACTCGAGTGAGTCGAAGGAGCTATGTTTGATGTTTTATATGCATGAATATTCATCGTTTTGTAACAAATTTTTTAAAACTTATATAATTTGTTTACAAACACAATGAGTACTAAAAAGAATAATGCTCGAATTTAAAAATGGAGAGTAATGATCAGTGAAGGTGTTTTCAGAGACTCAGAGCTATTGAAATCTAGAATCAGAAAGGGAATTCCTCCTGCAATGAGGCAACTAGCTTGGCCATAGATCATCAAGCTGCAAAAGTTTATTGAGGACCACAAAGATAAATACAACTATTCTAAACTTGCCAATTCTCCATCTAACAATATCTACTAAATCAGCTTGGACATTCCGCGCACTTTCCCTGAAGAGGAAGATAGCAAAGTATTGAGAAAATCAATGAATAATGTCCTCAAAGCCATCTCCATCGTCTATCCGAAAGTTGGCTATTGCCAAGGCATGAATTTTTTAGCCTTAAGATTGCTGCAAATTCTAAACGATGAATAAACATTTTGGTTGCTCCATTATCTTTTTGAAAAAGATTCTTCGTTAAGTAATTTAAAAATAATTCAGTGAAGAATTTCATAGATCCCAAAAAGATTGAACGCTAAAGCTTTATCTTTGCCGAGTTGATGAAACAATTTTGTCCCAAGATAAGTCAACTGTTATAACATCAGAATATTACCATTCAGGTATTTACTGTAAAATGGTTTATGACAATATTCAGTTCAGTTTTAAGCCAAGAACTATTCTATAGAATGTTTGAGGTGTTTTTAAATTAGGGATGGTCAGTGATCTTTGCGGTAGGCTTGGCTCTTTTGAAAACAAATGAAGAAAAGATCCTTACAAACAGCTTTTAAGCTAACTTATATCTTATTAACTCAGAGATGTATCAAATCGATAAAATTGATAAATTTTTGGAGCAAGTCTACAGCATAGAAATACCGCCGAGCACCATTAAAACTCTCAGTGATCTCTTTAGTCGGAATGCACAAGATAGAGATACATTGAGAGAAGGGCAAACGAACAGAAATAGTCAGATCATGCTGAGAGAAAATCAAAACAAAAAGCCACTTTTACCTATGCCACAGGATTAAATTCAATAACCATTAAATTTTCAAGCCAAATCATAAGAAATCACCTTTAACACATTCCTCCTTCTAAATCACCGTGTGAACTAAAATTAAGCTAAAAAGTGAAGTAAACCTGTTGTTTATTGATCAATATATCTCAAAATAAATCAATTTCCCTTGATTCACCAATTGAAACATTATAAATTATTTCTCAAAGATTTGAAAAGCAAGAAATGATTAATTTGATTAATATTTAGAAAGTATTTATTTTATAATAATTGTTGAAGAGTAGAATTGCTTTTTCAATCATGGTTTCAATCATCAAATCAAGAATAATAATTCATCATTTGAACCATAAATTATATAGGCAAAATGATTTGATAAATAGTACTGATCTCAATGTGCTTGAATAATCTATGAGCTGCTCAGTGCAAAAGGCAAGAGGATTTTTGGTTTTTGCGATAAAATTATATTATTGTTGATGGTATATTGTTTTATTGCGTGAATAAATAAAAAGGCCAATTGAGGATATGACGAACTCTTACTGCCCCAATCTCTTTTAATAGTTTACTATACCTACCGAAATCCTCTAAATCAAGTCAAGAAATATGACCATTGAAGCGCAAGTATCATCTCTTACTCAAGTTTTCAAGGCATACACCGAGCAGAATCAAAAATTAACTCAACTTTATGAAACAGCAAAGTTAAAGAATAAAGAATTGAGTCGTGTGAGTTGTAAATTTATGAAAGATATTTAATTTTTAAGGTAATATTGTCTTTCTCTGGAGAAGGAATTGATCAAGTTTGGCTACTTTAAAGTTGATCAAGAGAATAAGCTATCAAGGAAAGAAACGGCTGAAAGTATTTTTCAAAGTTATGAGGAGCCTAATTTTAATTCTGTAGTTGACTTGGACTAGAATACTCTTGAAGTTTAATTATTTCATCTTCGTAACCGTAATTTAAATTTGTAAATTGAGAATAAATAATTAAAGAAACAACTGAATAATCGCCTACATTAAGTTATTACCAAAACAACCGAAACTTCATAATGTGAAAGATGGAAAAAAAGTTGTGACGTGATGGAAGAAAAGACAAAAAAACTTTAAAAGGAACTAAGAGATCTGAGGTAAACAAACTAACGACTATAATTTTAAAGAGCAAAAAAAGCAGTAACCAACTATATCCTTAAGGACCAAAACGAAATTTTTAGCAATGTTCATAACATAATCAATGAGTATAAGGGTAAACTAAGTGGACTTACACATGAGAAGAAGGATATTTAGAAAAAGTATAAATTATTAAAAGAAAAAATCAATCAGTTTGATCACAACAAATAATATCGGCTCATCGATCTGTACACTGAAAAGATTGAAATGTTACAAAAATTAACCTAGAAACAGCAGTTGTAGATATAAAATACAATAAACCTCTATGAATTTGAGCTGAAGAAGATCGAGGATCGAAGAAGAGAGGAAATTGAGATGTGTTAAAATGTGAAATTGAACTTATAATCATAAAATTTAAAACTCTGCATTGATCTACAGAAATCTCTCAATAAAAATGACACTATTACTTTATTGCTGCTACAATAAAAAAATAAAAACGAAATTCTACATCAATCACTCCAAAAACAGCAACAGGCCTTGGAGGGTAAAAAAAATATAAAAGACTAGGCGAGAAATAAATAAATTATCAGTGACGTGATGCACTACAACAAACAATTAGAACATCCTTTTCAAGAGAGAATTTATTTTGATAAGAATATTTCTTCCAGCATCATTTATCCGCCCAAGTAGAATTAATAAAATTCAAATGTCTCCAATTATCAGTATGACTATTCTTAATTATTGGAAAAATAAACAATAGTCCAAAAATTACAGGAAACTAAATCCATAAAAGGGGGAGAAAAGAGCATTCCTAAAAAGTTTATCCGAGATAAGATCACAATAACATATCGTCAGCCTGACAATTATGCAAGTTACGCCATTAAGTCAAGCGTTCAAAAGAACAAAATAATGATGAATTAAAATACTAAGATAGGTTATAATTCCATTATCTAATACAAGAAGAGATTTGTGAATAGCAAACCTGAATCCAGTTTCAATTAATGAATGATATTTATTCATTATGAACTTGCCATCAATCAAAATTATTTAAATCAAATAATCTCATTTTTAGAAAATTTGCTATTTTTCGGAAGACTCACTTCCGTTGTTTGATATTGAAGATGCTTTTGAAAAACAGCCGAGCTACATGTTGCTAACTTCAGGAGAAACTTAAAAACTTTGATTCACATTTTATTCAGGAATTTAATCAAGATTGTAAGAACTTACACTTGTCTTGCCTTCATGAAAAAAAACTGGAGGATTATTGTTTAAAGGAAACATATTATGGGGTTCTTTTCTTTGATTGATTTCATGTTGATTGTGCTGGTTGCTATTGAAAAGATTTATCTGTTTGAGTTCTAATTCTTTTAAGGTTAATTGATATTTTAGCAGATCCTACTTATATTTGAATTCTAACTCCTTATTTCTTTCTCTCAAAGACTATACTTCAGCAAAGGTTAACACTAATACTGACAAAATACTTTCATTGTCAATTTTATTGATATTTTACTACATTATAGATGAATTGAAATGTTCCCGCTGATTTTTCAACTCAGCAGTAAACAATTGATGCTTGAGCTCATTTATAATATCTTCTTTAGATTATTGTTCATTTCGAAGGGTAATATTGTTGGTTCTCAAAATAATGATTTGGGAGTTGAGATCGTTAATCTATTTAGCCGATCTTTAAGCCATTTATTGATTCTTTTTCTTCAAATTTTGCATAGATTGTTTCATGTCGTCATTCGACTTTTATTTTTCCCCATTATTGATTATTTTCTAATTGCTTCTTTCACTTATTTATGATTTTTCATTTATTTTGTTGTTGATTTGTTCCATTAATTTTTTATTCTCATTTTTTAGACTATCATAATTATTAATTTTAGTTTAATTTTATTTTTGCTAATTTTATAGGGAAGTAAGTTGATTTTGCATTTCATTAATCATCACATAGAGATCGGAGATTGTTTTATTGTTATTACTTCTTTCAACTTTCAATTGACTTGATAGTTTATCAATATGCTATTAGTATTCATTAATCTGCTGGGTTAGTGTTTATAATTGGCGTTATTTTGAATATATTTCCTATTTCAATTTATTGTTGGCATTCCAGTCTCTATTCTTCGATCTTTATTTTTACAGTTAAAATTGGAGATAATTAGCTTTCTATATTAAAGAAGCTCGATCAATCTCATTTTTTGAAAACATTTTTTATTTCTTTACAAATTGCTAGTTATGCTCTATTAATTCTCGTCTACTATTGTCAATTATTTATTGTAAATTTCGTTATTTTTATTTTAACTGATTGATTGTTTTCAACAATTTCTGAATTTCCTATGTATCCATTTGATTTCTTTCTTTTTTCTACATGGATAATTGATTATATTCTTTCATTCTGTCTTTCAGCATTTTATTTTATAGTTATATCTCATTCATATTAATTGACATCGATTTCACTGTATCCTCTATCTCTTGCTTCTATTTTATCATTCCTTATAATTCTTATTTTTGGGTTTTCAGTCTGATGATTTAGTCACTCATTTCAATCATCTTTTATTCATAATGACTAATCGCACTGTTAAACTACTTATGAATTTATTGAGGAAGTTTTTATTTAGTTTTCTACTCGAGGGCGCGATAGAGTTTGTCAATTAAATTTTCATAGTTAGATATACGATTTTTATACTCCTCTATCTTTTATTTAAAGTTTTTCTCTGCTTCACTCAGCTGTTTTTTATAATTTTGATTCTTTTTTTGAAGACGCTCCTATCTTTTTTTGGAGAGAGTTAATTCCTCACTAAGTTATTTAATATAGCCTTTGAGAGTAATGGTCTGTTGGAAACTACCACATTCATTGAGATCGGCATCTTTATCGGATAGCATTAACTGCATTCTTATCTGAAATTCTTTTATTCCGTCAGAAACTTCAATATTATTATTACGATGCTTGTGAGTTAATAGCATAGCCTAGAGAACATTATTTCTTTAAAGAATTTATTGATTGTGGGTTTACACTAATGCCATGTTTTTTTTAATAATATTAAATTCTAGTCTTTATTTTTATAGTTCTTAAATCCTTTAAAGAAGTTTAATTTTCTAAAATTGACTTTCTTTTAAATGTTTTTCCAAATTTAATATTTTGTTCGCTTTTCTTGCATCTTCATCCTTTTTTTTAATAAAAATATCCGAACTTTATATTTCGTAGTTATTAAAATTTTGGTTAATTTTTTATATTTGGTCACGAATATTTTGAACAATCTACTCTTAATCAGCCATAGACTTGGATTCTTATTAAAAGTACTTTTCGATGTTTTTGTAGTTATTCAACTCACTTGATAGTAATTGATACTTAGATTCCATTATTTTTCCTCTTTGTTCCTCCCTCTATTTTAATTGCATGACTTCTCTTTCCTTCTCTAAAATTTCCTGATGGTATTGCTATTTGACAGTAATTAATTATAAGTAAATTTATTTTTGATTAGACTTGAGTTATTATATCTATTTGATTAGCATGTCTTTTGTTGCAATAGCCTCATACACTGATAATAGTTTATCCCTTAATAATTTATTCTCTTCTAATATTTTCTAAAGCTGTTGCTTATTACAACCTAATTCTTACTCTTGTTTTCCGTATTCCTCTTTAATTTCATAACTTTTTTATTATGTGTTAACTGTTTAGTTAAATTTGTATCTTTCCTTTTGCAACTATTACTTTAAAATGTTTTTCTCGATTTAACTGACACTAAGATTTCTTTTAAGTTTCTCACATCTCATCATCTCATTATTAAGTGTAACTTTTAGCTGCTAAATTTAGGTGTAATACTTATGAATCTCTTTAGTATGCATGGATCTAATGAGTTCGAACTGATTCCTAAACTACGCATCTCGATTGACAATATTCTAATTTAGATATTCCTTCAACGAATTATTAATTTTAATGATATTCATAAGTTATTGCAAAGCCTTCTTGTATTTTAACTTTATTTTTTCATTTTATTCTCCCATCATTGCCCATTATCGCCGAAGCAATTATTCATTCATTTGTTAATAATAATTTTAACGATTTATATATCAGATATTGACAACCGAGTATTACTTGGAGTTTAAGGATACTATTAATATTTATTGTTTGAATTCGAGATTTATATGGTTTATCAAATTATAAAAGATAAATTGTGAATTCGGAATGAAAGGAACAAAAAAGAAATAAGTCAAGCAAGGTCAGAAAAAATAATAACCTTAAAAATAATATGTCCCGAAAAGCATCATAGCCAACAATAACAGTTTTAGCTTGATTATTGGAGCCAAACCCAATAGCAAAGCGAACAGAGTGACCGAAATCAACGATTAGTACATAGGAGTCAATATTGCAGCTCCGCCAAAAGAAGGTGAAGCTAATGAATAACTGGTAGATTTTTTGTCTGGAGTTCTCGGAGTAAAAAAGAACTCAGTCTATCTTGATAAAGGAAGCAAATCTCGTCACAAAGTCGTGATAGTTGAAAACCAAGAATTATCAATCAATGAAGTCTATGCACGGATTAAAGCTGAACTCTAAAATTGATATTAAATAGCAATCTAATGATAACAACCTATGACTTTACTACTTTAGATATTATTGCCCTTAATTTATTTATAGGCAATATCATTTAAGCAAGATCAAATAATAAATTTCATCCAAAGTAAGAGCTTTAAACAAGCTTAATAATTCGAGCGTCATTAAATTTGAAATTAGTTTTATCAGATTTTATATCCAAATCTACATAATAATTAGATATTCATTAATGAGGAAACTAATCAAATTTTTCTCAGGATTGGGTGCCCTTCTCCTGATGCTCATTGGTATAGCTCTTCTTGCACTGACCATTTATGGCTTTTTCAATCCCAGCATCTTCGTTGGAGATACTTCTACCAAAAATACCATCCTGGGAATCATGTTGGGGGTGAGTGTAGCCATCATTGGCGGCTGTGCAGAGGGAATTATTGGTATTTGCAAAGAGAATTCGAAAATGATTTGCTGGTTCCAGATTATTGTGATAATTTTTATGGCCTTATTCATCGGACTGGGTGTGGGACTTATTTTACTGCCCGGCATATTATTCTAAGGAGACTGTCAAAATTCAACTAATACTGCTATAACTGAAATCAACAGGATTTATAATTAATCCTTGAATTCTTTTTGCATTCCAAATGTCTGTAATTGTACATTTCCCAATGATACGAACATTCTGACGGGAAAGAACTATACCCCTTCGGAAATTTTTACCATTCAGAAATACTTTTCGTATGTTTCCAATGGATCCAATACAACTCAAGATTGTCTCGGATCGTCTGCTTCTGCTGCAGATCTTACTCTCTTCGATACTATTGGTGAGTTTTAAAAATTATTTTCTTGCTCAATGTGGTGCTAAGGTTCTGGAGATGCTATTGGCAATTTGATATATCGCTTTCAAGATGTATCAACAAGCGGTAGACCTCAAAACTATTGTTATACTGCAGTACAAAATGCTTTCAATGACTACAACTATTATGCTAAGATAGGTACTTTCACTGCTGGAGGAATATTGTTGGTGATGTTTATTTGTAACATGTATATCTGTTGCAGTCCTAAACGAAGAAATAAGAGAATGAGAGATCGATTTATGATTATGAATGAGGATGACAGTCAAGAAGACAACTATGATTATAATTATCGTCAGCATGATAGAGATGACAGAAGAGATGACAGAAGAGATGATAGAAGAGATGATAGAAGAGATAAAAGAGATAATCGGAGGAGATGACGTGATATATTCTATCGTTTAAAATTATATCTAATATTTTATTATATACCTCTATTGTTTCAGT
>Ga0302185_10000253_pt1 | contig 42215 bp, 26 predicted proteins | sample II_Bog_E1_1_FD_200231 | JGI IMG/M metagenome (GOLD analysis project Ga0302185, IMG submission 200231) | Peat permafrost microbial communities from Stordalen Mire near Abisko, Sweden - II_Bog_E1_2 | ecosystem: Environmental > Terrestrial > Soil > Wetlands > Peat | place: Sweden: Abisko... | reverse complement strand
GTAATTAATGCTGATGCTGATCGACTTCCTTGATGTTTAAATTTATTCAGTATTTTCGCTGATATAGTTGAAGAGGTTGCTGATTTTTTAGAAAAGCTTTTGATATAAGGGGTCAATATCAGTGATTTTGAAACTTGCCCAAAGTTCAATGTTTTACTAAATAAACTTGCAATGGACATCAAGACTTTAGTCATTGTTTTCTTGATGACTGAGGCTGAAAATGATTTAATTGCCATCCAAATTAATGGTAACCTTTTTCATGTCCATGTTTTGGTTGGTTTCAAGCAATAATAATTGCCTCTGTTAATACTTGGTTATTTATGAAAATGGATAAGTGAGTGCAACTATTAATTTATAATCTAGAACATAGTTTATATATTGTTATAATCTTCCACTCAATATCATTTTATTTGAAACTAAACTAATGCATTAAAAATATGCTTTTATCATTCTAATCAATAATTGGAAGACTATAAATTAAATGGGATTTTCCAAATTGGTCTAAAAGATAAACAAATGAAAACAAATATTGTCTTTCTGCAAGTCCTATTTATAATGATATTGGACAATCGAATTATAATATCTCTTATTTATAAATCAATAACTCATTTTTTATTTAACTTACTTTGCTCCTTTATTTCAGAAGATTCTTTAAAATAAGCACTCGCTTTTTATAGATTACCATGTTGTTTATAAACACATCCCATGCTATACAGCGTAGTCGCATAATCCAAAGATTCTTTCCCTTTCACCTTTTCTTGAATGGCAAGGCATTCACTATAAAATTATAGTGCTTTCTAGTTCTTTTAATACATATAAACACTACCAATGTTGTAGAGAGGTAATGCACTTTCAATGGCTCCTTTTCCTTTGACCCTCTCGAAGATGATAAAGGATTTGCAAAAATATTCGAAAGCTTTTGGTGAGTTCTTCTGAGAATTATACATCGAACCAATGTTATTGAGAGTAAATGCACAATCAATTGCTCCTTTCCCCTTTATTTTTTATTGAATATTAAGACATTTTTGATAGTATTAAAGAGCTCTTTAATAATTTTCCTTACTATCATATAGCGATCCAATGTTATTGAGTACAGTTGCGCAATTAATTGATTCTTTACCCTTTACTTTTTCCATTATTTCGAGGCTTTTTTCATAATATTAGAGTGCTTTCTAATAATCTCCCTAAAGTTTATGCACAGATCCAATATTATTGAGTGTAGAAGCACAATCAATGGTTCCTTTGCCTTTTATTCTTTACTGAATTGAAAGACATCTGTGATAATATTATAGTGCTTGTTAGTAGCTTTCTTGCTTCCAATATACTGACCCAATATTGTTAAGAGTAGAGGCACAATCAATTGCCTACTTACCTTTAATTTTTTCCACAATTTACAGATTGCTACCATAGTATTAAAGAGCTTTATCATATTTTCCTTGATTATAGTAAACAGATCCTATATTTTTAAGCGGCAATGCGCAATCTATTGCTCCTTTGCCTTTCACCCTTTCCACAATATCAAGAGACTTCAAAAAATATTCAAGTGATTTTTCATTACTTCCATGCGATTTGTACACCAAGCCAATATTATTTAGAGTTGTTGCACAATCAATTGTATCTTTTCCTTTTACTTTTTATTGGATAATGAGGCATCGTTCGTAATACTAAAAGGCTTTTTAATAATTTCCTTTTGATTTATACAATAAACCAATATTATTAAGAGTAGCCGCACAATCAATAGATCTTTTCCCTTTCACTCTCTCCTGAATGGTCAAGCATTTTTCATAATATTATAAAGCCTTTTAGTCTCTTCCTTGATTAAAATAAACAAGACCAATGTGATTAAGAGTTGTAGCACAATCAATTGCTTCTTTTCCCTTCACTCTCTCCTGAATATCCAGACAATTTTAATATTATTAGAGGGCCTTTAAGTAACTACCTTGATTATCATAAACTGAACCAATGTTGTTGAGAGTTGTAGCACAGTCTATCGATCCTTTCCCCTTTACTTTTTATTGAATGGCTAAACATTTTTCATAATATTCAAGAGCTCTTTCATAATCTCCTTCCAACTTATATACCAATCCGATATTATTGAGGGTTGATGCACAATCGAGTGATCCTTTGCCCTTAACTTTTTCTTGAATATCAAGACATTTTTTATAAAACTAAAGTGCCTTTTAATAATTTCCTTACTATTCATACGCTATGCCCATGCTATTTAATGTGGTTGCACAATCAATTGTCCCTTTTCCTTTCAATTTTTAAATAATTTCAAGATTTTTCTCATAAAACTAAAGTGCTTTTTCGTGATTTCCTTTATCCTGATATGCAGACCCAATATTATAGAATCCTTCAGCCAAACTAATTGATTCAATTTTTGATACTGTCTGGACTATTGAGATACATTTTTGATAATAAATCAATGAATTTTTAAGATCTCCCTGCTTTTGTTGTTCCTTACCCATGCTCATAGATACTTCAGCCATTTCTTGAATTTATTTTTCTCCGGGTTTCCCTCCTTCAATTATTTTCAGATACTTCTGATACTCTTAAAAAGACAACTCATGTTTATTTGAACTTGAAAAGTATTAGCCATTATTTTTGAATATTTTTTGTACTTCATCTTGAGGAAGACTGAACTGCATATTTTTTTATAGTATTTTTTAAAATTAAGATTTTTGAATGTTGAAAACAGTTTATTATGTTTCATTGTGAGCTTTTGGGTTGAAATTGACCATTTTAATAAAAAACTAAAATCTTTTTTGAAGACTTTTGAAGGTCTATGGCAAATGGTAAATTTATTGCTGCTCTTCTTATGAGTTGTTGGTGTTATTTGTTTTAAATACCTCGTTAATTTCATCCAAATAATCATTCTTTAGTTCCTCATTTAACACTTTCAGCATTGTTAAGGGGGAGAAAAACTTTGATCTGACTATCTAGTATATTTTGTGAGCAAATTAGTTGTGGCCAATATTAAACTCAATGGGAAGCTGCAGTTCAGCAATGGTGTCACCAATTAAAATTTTTAGCACAATATCAGAAGTCTTTGTTTACCCTTGTAACCGGTTATCGAGCTAGATCAACTTATACTATCCCGATTAATTAATTTTTTGCTTCAAGTGCTCTGCACAGTCATTGATATCCTCAATTTTCCTAAACAAACATTTAGCCCTGAGCATATCTGATACCTTAAAGGTAATTGATTCCTTAATTCTGCTGTAAATGTCTGCCATTTGAGTCGTATACCTCTTTTATTACTATTAAATAAATCCTGAAAATGTCTTTCTGGCATTTGATATTTTATTATAGTCGTTTATCGTATATTTTGTAAAAGACTTGTCGAGCATTTTTTCCATCACCCGTTCGATTGCTCTTCTGTGGCTTTAATCCTTAATTTTAACTCCAATCTTAAAATGAATCCCTTTTTATGTGCAAACTTCTTCGACAAGATCAACGAATTTACTATAATTAGTAGATGCATCTTTAGCCTGGGTCAAAATAAATGTAACCAAAGACTCTTTGCGCTTCTTCTCCTCTATTTTAGTTAAATCTATCTTTTTATATTCGGGAGTTATTTTATAACTTGAATGACAACTAATTTCCTTTGAATCTGGCAAACCTGGAGCTGGAGGATACTTGGAACTAATCTTGTAGATTGCGTTGATTAAAATCTATTCAATTTGCACAATACTCTTACCTTATTTTTAAAGATTCAGACAAGAAGCATAAAGATAATGGGATAAAAATAAGAAAGCCCGATAATCAAATTTGCAGAGATCTCGAGTCCTGCTGGCAACGGCCATTGCCTCTTCAGGGTCCAAATTAAATTTTAAATCCAAATAGCATTCATTGGATTCAGAACTATTTGCGAGATAGCTGATAACATTCAAAGCATTTTTATTTTAGAAAAAAACTTCATCCTGTATTTTTTATATCTTTTCACCAAACTATTTAAAGAACTTGGACTTCCCCTTTTTTTGTTTATCGGGAAGTGACCTGCGATGGCATTAGGTCATGTAGTTGAGAAATTGATGCATGAGAGAATTCAGAGATGCTTGAGTGTAGTAAAACTTTCTTTATTATGAGAGGATTTTATCGAAGATGTAGGAGCTGAGCAATCCGTATTGATTCTGATTGCTGAAGATGGTTTTGCTGATCTTATACAACAGACTGCGTGGTGTTTTTATAGAATCAGTGGCAGCAGAGACTGTTGCCGCTGCTTTTGGTTATGGTATATCACCCGTGCTCTAAAGGAACGATTTTGAGACAGATTTCTAATCCATGATCCAATGAATTGTTTTGAATAAATTTGACAATATTAATTGGTTAATAATTTTCGATTTTAAATACAAACCAATTGACTATAAACTTTATCTTCATCTATCAATTTGGTGCTAATTTAGGGATAGCTTACCATATAATCAACCAGATTTTATCAAAATATTTTAATTGACCTTTTGAATATATTACTGGTAAAGACAGGTGAATTATAATATTGCATTTTAATGTCAATTTACAATTTGTAATCATTGGTAATCATTGGTAGAATAAATCAGTCAATCATCAAACGATTCTTTATTTGTCCAGATTAGCCACCAACTAATCTAATTGATCAATAAATCCTAAGGATAACGGCTGAGCAAGATGACAAAGGATTTACTGCTGCCTAAATAATTATTAAATACACATTCCTGTTAATTAGTAAATCACCATAGACTAAATTCATGCGCATTTAAATAAATTGGAAATATTAAAAAATGCTGCGACCGGGAATCGAACCCGGGTCTAAGCGATGGCAACGCTCAATTCTACCACTAAACTACCGTAGCTTGGTCATTAACTTATCCCTATTCCATCCTAAATAAATCTTTTCACTTTTCACGATTGCTCTTCTAACTCTATTAACTACTTTTAAAGTCAAATTGGGAATGATCCCTCTCTTATAATTAAATAGAAATTACAAACAAATCATAAAATCATTCAGTCTGCTATGATGTTGATATGGATGCATGCTTCCTGAAAATATTTTGTTGATTGTTTAGAATATTTTTTTGTTTGTTCTCTAATGATCTACTAATATTTTGAGGGTTCTTATCGATAGATACGAAATAGCTCTGCATTGGCCGGAGAGTAAGGATTTACATCTTGATGTATGATACCAATTATGCGCTGCAAAATATCACTCATTGATGTCTTGCTTTTCCAATACTCACCTTCTAGAAGTGGCATGCAAATTAATCCACCCTCATAAACATGCACATGCTGAAATTATGATTAGAATTGGATACGGGGTGAACATTTTGGGTAATCTTTGGGAAAAGTAATCTCGACAGGAAAGAGTCCTCCTTCCCAAAAAGTACTTTTTTTGCCTGGAACCCAAAGTATCCAACGATCGTTGCGTTCTATTCCCTTGGGCATGCATTAAATTACCTCAACAAAATGAAGTTATCTGATACTTTCAAGTTAATTCTCAATTCTGGTCCCTCTCATGCTGAAGTGAAATAATAAATATCAAATAAGTAAACTTAATAAATTTTTGCAAACTTACCAATATTGCTCCAACATTAGGAATTAGTAACCTTCAAACGCATCAAGCCTACAATTCATGTCTTCTTCGTTATAAAAAGCTGGCAAGGCGCAAGTTCTAGTTCTATATCTATAAATATTCATGACTTAAATAAAAAATAATGATTGATGAAATTTGATAAATTTGTTCTTCTCTACTGAGATATTAATATAATTGTTTTATGAGTCAGCAATTCCAGAGTATACGCTCTCCTCAAGGAACTGGCCAGCCCTTTTACAATCCTCAAAAAAATGCAGTCAACCCCAACAACCCTGCTCTCTATCAGAAAGGAGATAATAATGGAGTTGGGTTCGGCACTGGTGCAGGGAAATCGAAGAGCTTCATTACACGCAGTAATATTTACGACCTTCCCAAAAACAGCAACTCTTCAGGATATGTCAAAAGCAGTACTGAGATGCCTCCACCCCCTGCGACGTTCAGTTCGACTAATATAACTTCGCCCACATCTACTTTTTCCAGTTACCCTGGGTTTACTCCGCCTTTTCAGAGTAAGATAGCAAACAATTAAATGGGAAAAAGTGCTTTTCATGATAATCTAAAAACATCAGATATAGGATATCAGACGACTATGAATCTACCCGATCGACCAACATACATGGGCAACACTCCCAATAGAAGAGCTCCAAGAATGAGTGAACACCTACCATTCGAGCCTCCTTCACTGCCTCTAAAACCCTTTCAAAGCAATAATGATCAAAACCATAGCCCTGAGATATAAAAAAGGTTTAAAGATCCTAAATAATTTTAGAATCACTTTCTCAAGAATAAACATGGCAGTTCAAATGTTATTGAGCCTTAAAAAGTGCCCAATAAATTTGAAGGAAGCAATGCAAGCACAGGAAGAGCTGAAATTTGGGTGAAGTCTTCTTTAGGTAAAAAAAAAACATTTTCTGTTGCTGATTTCAAAAAAATCAAGGAATTAGGATCCGGCAAATACGGGCAAGTTTCTCTGGTCAGGTATTAACTCTTTTATTTAGGTAGCGCACTACTGGCTTCACCTGTGCTTTGAAGATGATATAAAAGAAACTACTGATTGAAGAGGACATTACGGAACAATTCATTCGCTAATTGAAGATTCAACAATTTCTGAATCATCCCAACATTATAAAAATGTATGGCTATTTCGCAGATTAAACATATATATACATCATTTTGTAAGTTGGCACAGGGGGTCAGCTTTATCATCAACTCAAACGAAGCTAACCCATGCCCTAGGCGAAGATAGCACCAATTATGAAGCAAGTATGCGAGGCTGTCAACGAAATTCATTCATTACGCATCATTCACCGTGATATCAAGCCTTAAAATATTGTGTTGCACGATGTAGCATATCCATAATTTAGAATGTGGTGAAATTGTGTGACTTTGGATGGTCTGTCTACTTGGATAACAAACTCAGATCCACATTCTGCGGGACTCCATTGTACGTGTGCCCTGAGATTCTTAAAGGAAAATAGTATGATGAGAAAATTGACATTTGGTCGCTTGGTATTATGATGTACGAAATGGTGGTGGGGTAAAATCCTTTTAAGATTACAAAGGAGGAAGAGCTCATCAAGATAGTTAAGGATGAGATCAGCATTCCTTCTTATGTGTTTGTATCAAGAGAGGCGAGGGATTTTTTGGACAAATGTTTGAAAAAGAATCCTGCTGACAGAGTAAATATAAAAGAATTGCTGAATCACGAATTCTTTTCAAAAAACCAGTAGAAACCCCCAAATAAATTATTCTGACCTCATCAGTCTTTTATTAATATTATTATTGTTCCTCTAGAGATGTTATAAGCATGAAATAACATAAAATTCTAGAGATAAACAAGCTATTGAGATTAATTCAGCCATATTATTTAACAGTTGCACATTCATGAGGAATTAGTTGACTTGTTCAACATTATTATATTTTTGCATTTAGATCAATACCTTCATATGAGAATCTTTACTCTTTTGATAGCATTGATATTTGTCTGTCTTACTTAGGCAAGCAAATCCAAACCTGTGGTCACCTTTGTGACTGCCCTCTATGATGTCAAGAGAGGGGGTCTTCAATCCCATTATAAACGTTCATACTAATACTACTTAAAATACTACAGTGAGCTTCTGCAAACTGATAACAACTTAATTGCTTTTGGCGATACCCAACTAAAGTAATTCACAGCAAAAAATCGTCCGCACCCCAACACCATATTCATCCAGAAATAACTCACCTAAATATAAAAATATTGGTACACTCCCAAGATTTGGAGTGTTATTGACTATTACCACCAGCATCCTTAATAATACGGCTGGGACGATATGACAAAAATGGCTCAATTCGCTCTCAAGATGTATAACCCTGTAGTAATGTCGAAGCTGTATCTTATGAGATAAGCCTTTCAAAAGGATACTTTTGGTACTGACTATTTTATATGGACTGATGGCGGACTTACTCATGCTCTCGACACTGAGTTTTTAGGACGGCATACTTTTGATAAAATTGTAAATAATTATCAAATTGACTGGTTCTTTTTGGCCAACAATTATTTCAATTGGGATACAATGTAAGTAAAATTCTATCATGATGCCCTCAAATACAGGACCTAAGATCCAATTGAAAAAATTCAAACAAACTGCTGGGCTAATTGGTTTGGGGGAAAGGTCGAGGCAATGTCAACGGTGCTGTCCATTTACTAAAACTTGCTTAGAATTACTCTGGACAGCAATTAAATGAATACTGATGAAAGCATTTTTACTTTGATGATGCAAAGGTATCCCTACATGTTAACAAAATTAAATATTAAAGATCCTGAAGAGTTTTCTATATTGGAGGCTGATCGACCGAGCTACAATGACGAGATTGCAATGGAAAGGAATTATAGTTTGTCATCAATAGTTAGGGAGAGCGTCAGATTTTCTTCTATCCCCTTGAAGCCGATGATAATCTTATCATCAAGCAGTTATGACACGAGTGTGTATCCTTCTCTAAGTAGGGTATACTAAACCACTCTCATTTTTAGACTTTTGACGATTGTAGTAACTTTAGTTGCCTATTATATGGTAAAATCGCGCTATTTAAGCCATAAGTCCTCTTTATATGAAAATATCAGTTCCACCTAAGAGTAGTGATGTTTAAGCTTTATATCTTTTGATGAATTCGAATGGATGAAGCAAGTCAGATTATTATGATAATCTTAATTTAATAACTTATCATGATCATATCAATTATCAAGAACAATCAAGTAATTTTCAACATTATTAATTACTTTCCTTTATGAAATAACATCAGACTAGCACTGTTACTCTTTTGATAGCTTTGATAATTGCCGGACTTATAGGGGTAGATTGCCGTAAGCCCGTCATCACATTTGTCACCGCACTATGGGATGTCAAAAGAGGGGATTTTAAAAATTCTTAGCGTTCATACGACAAATATTATCTACCTTTCTACAAAGAACTCCTACAAACTGATAACAACTTAATTGCATTTGGCGATGCCCAACTAAAGTAATTCACAGCAAAAAATCGTCCGCACCCAAACACAATATTTATTCAGAAATAACTAATAGAAATATAAAAATACTGGCATACTCCCAAAATATGGAGTGCTATTCATTAGTTTTAGCAACATCCAGATAAATACGACTGGGAATATATGTCAGGGCTATCTCACTATGGCCTCAAGATGTACAACCCAGTCGTAATGTCCAAGTTGTTTCTTATGAGATAAGCTCTAAAAAAGGATACATTCAATTCTGACTATTTCATCTGGACAGACGGTGGACTCACCCATGCCTTAAATAAGGAATTTTTATATGAGCATTCCATTGATAAAATTGTGAATTACTATGAAATCGATTGGTTTTTTATCGCAAATAAAGCTTGGAAATGGGATTCGATGGAGAAAGGTTTTAAACAGAACGGATATAAATACAGGACAGAAAATCCAACTTAAATTACTCAGACGAGCTGTTGGGCTAATTGGTTTGGAGGGAAGGTCGAAGCATTGTCGACTGTGCTTTCTATTTATTAAAATATGTTACGAATCACCCTTGAAAATAATTAGATGAGTACTGATTAAAGTGTATTCACTTTTATGCTGCAGAGATACCCTTATATGCTCACCAAATTAAATACCTAGAGCCCGGACAAATTTGCGAAATTTGAGGCTGATAAACTCAGTTATTATGATGAGAATAAAGTGGAGCGAGTATACAATGTTGCATCGTTAGACAGAGCAAGTCCAATAGCCTCATTTCTTCCCATGAAACCGATGATAATTGTAAAAGCAAGCAGCTATGAGTCAAGCATTTACCATTCAATACGAGGGATATATTAAAAAACTTTGTATTTTAGATTGCTGACGGCGATAATAATTATGATCGCGTATTCTTTTGTAAAAATCCGCTATTTAAATCATCAAACTTCCAATGAAAATTCTATGATAGCGATCAACCCCAATGAAGAATCGTGATACTATAAAATGTATATTTTATTTAGCTATCAATTTTGTGAGTCCCCTTTTAATCAACTTATATTCTATTACTCAACCCTTGTGATAATCTTACATTTTAGATCCCTTTATCCATGAGATTTATTGTCTTTTAAATAGAATGCTCACCAATAAAATTATAGAATCATAGATGCGAATTTATGATAAAATATTTTTTATCGCAAATCTATTGACGACTAAAGTTTGGCTTCTTGCTCTGTTTTATCTTTTATTTTCGCTCACTCTGTAATTTTTATTTCATACGACGGGCTGCATACTATAACTGAGGCCGCTAAATCTCTCCTTAAGAGTTACGCCAATGACTTGTAATGGCAGATCCTGTGCGGCCTTAAAATTGGCATGGCAACTATCTCCCTGAATTCATATAAAAGGTATCGATAGAATTAGATTTGATTCTGAGAGCATCTTCTGCATTCTTTACGGCCGTTGGACTAAGTTCCGTTGCTGGCTTATTTTCAGGTCTAACCGTATTGAAAAACGATCTCTCTACCTCTTTCTGTTTTTTATAGAAAATCCTGCAGTTCATTGAGGTTCTTTTATAAAAAAGTTATTAGTAAGGGAGCTGACTTTCGTGATATACATCTGCGTTAAAGTATTTGTACTACTATTGACATACTTCAAAGAATTATCGAAATCCCTCTCCGGACCACGGCTCATATCGTACGTTCTCGAAGTATCAGGCGACTCCAAGCGATAGTTGTTAAACATTCTTTCATCGAAAACTGGTTTTGATTTTGTTTTATAGTATTGCTCGCGGGATATGTGCTGTCCAATTTATACTCCTCTAATTCTTCAATCATCAATAATTTACTTTTTATTTTATGGGTTTTTATCTTTGCTCACTCTTTCACCCGCAGTATGCGGACGCGATGAAGAGTGATGTTTGACCTTAAAGTCGTTAATGTCTTTCTCCAGTCTGTCAGTGAGCATAGCTGTCGAGTTGGAGAAAGACCGTTTGATCTTGCGCTCGATGCTCTTGGAAGACGAATACGGTTTTCTTCTACGCGTATAGGATTATCTTTCTGCTTAATTTATCTTCTCTATATCAAGATAGCGTCTATTGCGTTTGAGCGTACTCGATGCGATAAACGCAGCCTCCATCTTGCCTCTTGGCGTTTACAACTGACTCATTCCTTTTTCTTTTTATTATTATTTTTATAATTATCATTATTATCTAACTTTATCTAACTTTTTTGGTTCGCATTTGCTCGTTTGTGTTGCTTCCATTAAATATTAAAATAAAGACTCAGGAAAAGGGATTATCGTAAATTTTATTTTATTTAATAATGGGCTAAAAATAAAGTACATCATTTATTTTTTAATTCTGATAATTGTATTTTATCAAATGAAACTGGTGAATCTTATGACAAAAACAGAGCTCGTCAAAGCCTATAAAGCTTTGCCCTATGTAATTCATAAAAACAAGTTTCTGATCCCACAAAGACCATTCCCTCCCACTTATAACAAAGTTTACTATAAAAAAGATCTGCTCGGTTCCTTCAAACGCAAATATCCAGAAATGGTTACTGAATAATTTAGAGAGTAAATCAACGATGAAAAGAATCATCCTAAATTTATTGCTCTCTATCTTCAAAAATATGAGGAAGAAAGACTGAAATATTATTAGTAAATAATGGAGTATTCAAAAAAGTATATCCTTCCTTTGAAACAACTCAACTCAACTATGAGACCATAGTTTTTGTATTTTCGGATTCATAGCGAGTAGATTCGGTAAAGACTGCTTCAATCTAATCAAAAATATGATATCAAAGTGATATATTAAACCTACAGGTCCTTACCGTAAGATTAGAAGAGAATCTACGAGCAGAAAGTGCAATAATTTGTCAATAAGAAAATATAAACCTTCATCTAGGCATGCAAGCTATATGAAATTCCAAACATGACCGTACCTCGACCAAACGTCATCTATCTCCGTGAAGTGAAACAGGAACCGATCACCAAAGCCATGCTTGGTGAATTAAAACAGCAGCCAGATGACATTAAAAAACTATACAAAGAGAAGTTTAGGCAACTTAAGGAAAAAAAGAAAGAATAACTTTTGCACTTTTTGAACAAATTCAATTTGAGTTAAATAGAATTTGAACACATCAAGGATGTTTGTGCAGAAATCAAAAGTCTAAAAGCTGCTCAAAAGAGGCTGAGAATAACTTAGAAAAAAGTTGAGAAGAGTAAAAAAGAAGAAGGGACAAATTAGGAAAATGTTCTAAGCGCACAAGAAGGAAATAAGAATGTCGACTATGTGAAACCTGAGCCAAGGAGAAAAATTTTCATAAAGAGTGGAGGAATAACTAAGGTATTTTATCCATAAGAATTAAGTGCTAAAAAATAAATATAAGCTACTTTGGCTTCAGAACAATAATTTGCATTTGATGAGCCTATTTCAACATAAAAAGACGGTCTTTCCGATAGTGCCAGCAAAAATACATAACTCACTGATTTAAGCTAAAACTTGGATTTCATAAACGATGAAGCCGAGTTTTCCCTGTAAAAGATGAGAGAAAACATTGAGCAATCCAAGCAAAACATTAAGACCTTAAAAGATAAAAAATGATATCCCAAAAAATAAATTATAATTTAATATTCGATTGAGTCGATTAAAAGATGTAGTTATACTTGAATGCCTGGATGCGACACTCAACGTTGGCAATTTTTATGGAGTGAATATATTTCTGAAGAAAGTATATAATTAATCATTTTCTAATTCCAAATGGAAACAAAAGCGATGCCGTCGTTTCTGGAAATATCCATCAACACGGACAAATTTGCTCATTTCACCAATACTCTGAACTCTATCCTCAATGCTCATGATAAAACACTCCAGTAGCATACCAAAGAACTCCACCAACTCAAAATTAATACCGATGATAAACTGTTTAGAATCCGGAAGGAAATATAGTACGAGGGAGAAAAAGCAGAAAAGAAACGCAAAGAAGATAGCCAATACTTTAGTACTTTTCTTAACGATTGGACTCTTAAACACGAACGATTCGCTGACGAGTGGAGAGGGAGAATCACAAATTTTGAAGAAAAGCACAGTAAAGTCTATAAGAAAACTAAAGCCTCATAAGGAGGCAGTGATGAGACGGCTTTATCAGAAATAAAAGTAAAGATAAGTGATATAATGAATGAGTTCAAATAGAGTCTGCAGAAGGAAGTAACGATTGCTACTACTAAAATGGAAAAGATGGAATAGTAGTTAAAATCTTCGGTTGTTGCCAATTAATATCTTTTAAAGAATATATTGGAGAATTGTTAAAACAAAACTGTCAATGACAAAGATGCAGAGAACACTCCAAATACAGTAACTATACAGAGAAAAGGATAGAGGGAACCAACAAGACTGTTGAGTGGAGGCATTTCTATCTAACAAATGACAATTAAAGAGGGTAGAGATAAAAGGAGACGCAAAGTTCAATAAAAATGTGAGCAATAAAACCTTCAGTATGCATCAGTATCAGCTAAAATAGACGAGATATAAAACCGCATCAGTGCCAAATAAAATTAAAGCCTTAACAAGGTAGTTTGGGCTAACCATAAGCCTGACATGTTAAATTCCTAGCTCTCTCAAAATAACTTATCTCTGAGCATGAATCAAATCTAGTTAGAAAGGAAGAATTTAGAACAAAACATCACTTTCAAGTTAGAGCATATCTAGGACATCATTGAGCAAAAATTTGCTAAAATAGAGAAGTAAATGAATAGAATGGCAAATGCTCATGGAATATTGGCTGATGAAGTGGAAATCGCTGGGCATAGGGCGGAAAAGGAAAAACTAAAATTCACGGAAGTGTGCTTGCAATTAAAGAAATTCTAAGAGAAGAAACTGGATGAGAAGATGGTTGACAACCTGATGAATACGATGAAGCGTCAGAACAGAATATTTGAAGAGAATATCGATAAGAAGATGACTCAATAAATATTCGATAAGGAGAAACAGAGAATTAATTAGAAGTTGCAGGTGGTCACTGAATCACTGGGAGAGAAAGCTAATAAGGAAGAAATTAAAAGAGCTTTTTAGTTCGTGGAAGATAAGATTAAAGAAATAGTCATGATTATTGCTGATGATATTCAGCAAGAGAAAGAGGGAGCAATTAGACGAATACCCTTCAAATGCTTGAGTTGTGATAAAGATCTAGAGTCCTCTACTGCACATCCACATAAAATGGAGGGTGACAAAAAAGCCTTATCACGTAGCAGCACATCTCAAATTAGAAAGCGAATACGAATGACCATCAGCGATGATAGGTGACTTGATATAATATAATGATAGAAACAATTGTATTTCTGAATTATCAAGAATAAATTTTGATTAGAAGAGATGGAGATTGTACTTAATTGCGATTAGCCGATCAAATTAGATGGTGCAATATGGAGAAGCCAATTGTAATAGCGAGTTGATGATAAATGTATTTGACTTGATATCTCTGATAATTAAGAATGTAAAGTTAAATTGATCATTCATTATCACTGATAATGCCTGTATTATTGAAAATCAATAATACCCATTATCCATCTAGTATAATTTTTAAACCAGATCGTCACAATCATTAAATTTATTGTATCTCCATAATTTGAAGGTTTCACGGTTGAGTTTTCGGACGTCTTTTTATTTACGGATCTTTTCAAGGTATTTTTATAAACTCAGCAGTTCAGTATCTTACCCATGGTAATAGGGTAATATAGGCACTCCATTATCGACTTGGTATAAATACGATAGTGGAGAGTTATCTACCAGGATCATGGAAGACAGTTATCGATTAATCATACTCAAATCTTTTGTGTAGACACTGCTTGCCAATTTGATGCAATGCTAACGATAAAGTCTATGATCAATGAGAGTACCCTCAGGATCAATTTCATTGAGGATCACATCTGCATAAGATTTTTCACTAGCCGTGAATGCTATGATTTCAAAATATTTCTTAGCTCTTTTTAGAAAGCTGATAGCATAGGGACGGATGGAAACGTAAGCCTTTACCATGAAACCATCAACCTCAAGTTCAATCTCAATATCATCAGGATTGATTCTTTCCATTTAACAGTGGATCAGAGTTTCATCCAGATCAATCACTAAAGTCTGTTTACCTTCACTTTGGGAAGAGCGAGGTAAATTTAATTTAGATTGAGCTGTCTGAGTTTTATTGGTTTGCTGAATTAAAGGGCTGCATTTTAAGATGTCAACGGACAAACTCAAATGCTATTTTGCTCTTTAGTTGACACCAGCAAATCCTTTAGCAACCTCCGAGATATAGTAAGTCTTAATTTTGTTGGCCCACACCATTTTTTCCTTGCCTTAAGCAACAGTCATTAATTTTTGCTGGCTCTCCAAATTTATTGTACTTTATTCCCATTTATCATCATCATAGGTAATCTTATTTATTTCTCCACTGTTAAATTTCTACAGGGTTTCTTGTTTGAACAGGGGAGAGTTTGAGAAATTACCAAGTTTAATATCAAGATGGTTTTTAGCAGAGAGTAGTTTGGCCTATAGCTGATGGAGAGATGTGATAAGAGTACTTCTACCACTGAGGCTATTGGGGTTGGATTATTTGCGATAGTGTGTTGAGTTGCAAAAAAGAGAAGATTTGATAGGAAGGAAGCTGGTCATGTCGCTGCAACGAAAAGTATAGGGAATTGTATATCCATTTGCAAAAGAGTTGCGACCACTTTCTGTAATACCATAGGGCATAGACTGTCTACTATAGTCCCTGATCTGAGTTTAGCACTTATTTCTACGATGTGATTGCATCTTGTTGACACTTTACATCACTAATATTATGTTATTATAAAACAAATAAAATTCTCATCTTAAATATGAAATATCCACCCGGTAAGCCATCCACCAACAATTCAGCATCAAAGATTTACTAACAAAATCGATCAATTGTGAAACATTAATTTTACTTGTATATTTGAGTCATGCTCTAGGATAATTATAATGAGCTGCCTCAATTATGTAAAATATCAAAAATTATCCTATAACCCAAGTCAAATATTTTGAATAGATCTGTAATATATTTGGGCTATTACTTGACAATATGATGCCTATGAACTGAGAAGTAAAATTACGAATTTCTATTTCTTGCTTCAGGTTAATTGAAAGTTTTATTGTACATGCCACTATTATCTGATCTTTACGGAAATTAGATGAGTATTGATGTGGGTTAAATCAATATTTTTTCTTTTTAAAATTTCATGTAGCATAATAAAAATATAAAATACAATAGTCGCATGAAATCCAATTTACTATCAATAAATCGAATTTGATTGATGAACAACTCTAAGATCATTCGTTTTAGTTTAAGTTTAATTTAAATAAATGAACCATGAAAGATTAAGATAAATATTGAATCTATTTAATTTTACAAGAAATCAATTGATATTTTAATTGAAAATATTTAAGAAGACACAATTGATGCATTTACGAATTAGTCTTATAAGTCATTGAATAAATTAATGGCAAAAATTATACACAAAATAAATATTAACACCAGACTCTGTATATGGAACTGCGATGGTTCATCTTGGCTTTCGTTATCACAGCAATGTTAACTTTTAGATTTGATTGCAACTTAAATACGATATTTATGCATAATTATACTATATTTGCCTTTGTGAATATTTATAAAGATGTCAAGAAGAACAATAAAATCCGATATTTTTTTCAAATATCCAAAAGAGATAACGCAATTATTTAATGATGGAAATAAAGTAATCAGTAAAACAAGAGAATAGAGAGAGCGACAGAAGAATCAGCCGATCTGAAGGGCCAAAAGAAACAATTTTTTAATATCCCAATAGAGATCAAAGCAATCCAAAATCACAAAATGAATGCTGTAACATATGCTGTAAAGACTGACATATCAATGATTAATAATTCCTGATAAGTTGCAAGGTGACATTAATAACTAAAAACATTTTAAATAATTAAATCATATTATAAATCCTTGTAATTAATGAAATCTCAATCAAAGAAACGAGACCAAATGATTCAGTTTCAAATACACTTTCAACAATATTATTAATGAAATATCGTCACTTTTATCATCATTCAAGAATAACAATATTTTTTATTTAAATTGTGGAGTTTTAATAAGTGATTTAACAACAGTTATCAAGCCGAGTTGGACTGAGATAGCCAGCAGAAATATTTGATGAGTAGGCCAAAAGTATGAAAGACTCAAATTAATAACATTATGCGTATATTTGTTTGTTAATTATCCTTTGATACTGAGCCAGGAGCAAATTAGTTAAAATTAGACAGTGCTCGAAAACAACTTTAAATAAGAAGCCTATTACAATCAACAAATATTAAAATATCCGATAATATTGATTTTAAATATTAATATAGATTCATATTTCCAGAGCCAATCGTCGGGAAATGATTAGCATTCACCTGAATCAGGGGGAGGAAGAGCAGTAGATTTTTCAAAAAAATATAGTCAAGACTGTTGCCTCTCATGAGCAGGATACTTTTGGCTGGGCATCAGTGGAGTACTTCTCTCAAGGCAGGTATAAAAGTAAATAGGTTATTTTCGGGTTAATCTTTTTCTTAATATTGACAGTTTTTTGCATTATGAGGAAAGGCCAGTAGACAGTTTTTGATTTAGGGTGGAAGAGGTTCTGTACCCAAACAAAGCAATGCAAAAATGGCGAAGGCAATTTAATCAGCATAGGGTCGAGTTCATTGATTAGAACAAACAAGTTCAAGGGCTGCATCTAGCCAAGTACAATATGATTTTAGAACCTTTCGAATCCAAATAATTACATGCAGCAAAAGAAGACTTCGACGTTGAATGGGGGAGACTTGAGAACAAGTTCCACCTCTCAAGTATCACGGAAGAGCTGCCAATGTGTGTGGTAGTCACGAGTTTCAATAATAACGCCAACTTCCGCATTGAATACAATCTTAATTCTATCTTCACCCAGAACTATTCAAACTTTAAAGTTGTAGTCGTCAACGACGCCTCTAATGACGAAAGCGAATATGTATATCACAGGTACTTCGAGTTCTACGACATCGACCCTGAATACCATGTTTACATTTAAAATAATAAAAAGAAGTTTTCCCTCTAAAATATATACTTAGCAATAACCAAACACTGCGGCCAGGATTCAATTGTAGTTAGGGTTGACGGTGATGACGAACTCATTGGCAGAAACGTGCTTAAAGTCCTGAACTGGGGCTATCAGACAAAGAAAGCGGGAGTTTTATACTCCAACTTCTTTTCTTACTATCAACCCATTGAAGTTAAGACCGGATTCACAATATAGTACACAGAAGAGTAGAAAAAGTCCTCCTCATACAGGGACATCGATATGAAGTTCAGTCATTTGCTATCATTCAGAGCATAATTTTTTATAAAGATAAATCCCAAAGACTTGAAGGATGAATTCGGTAACTTTTACGAAGTTGCTTGCGATCAAGCATTTTTCTTTGCAGTGATGTAAATGGCCTGCGGTAGAGTATACAAAATCGAAGGAGAGTATCAGTATCTCTATAACATGGCTACTGGTTTAAACGTTAAAGCTCGAGGAGATGGTTTGAAAGAGCAAATATAGGAAAGAATTCGGGCCTCTAAAAAGTACGAATGCTCAAAGGATTTTGATGATCGAATGAAGCTACTTTAATGATTCATATAACAAATTCATGTTTAGTAATGATATTCCAATGATGGTAGCTTTCTATCCATAAATAGAAACAAGCAAATCTGGGAAATATTCATGTATTTAATCTTTTGATGGATTATTCATATATTTTTTAAATTAGTGGGTGCGAACTCGAGGTGGGCCACGATAGCAAGAAAGGAAATCAACCTTTTAGGCAAATAAGCGAGAAGTTATTAATAATTGCACATATCCACTACTAAAGCCAAGTAAATCATAGACTAGATGTCCAAGTGAATGATTATAACGACTATAATAGTAAAACTACTGAAGCGATTAATTCGCATCAATATATCCGCCTTCAACGTCTCAATCTTGATAAATATAAATAAGATTATAATCCCCATCCGATCATACCTTAGCCGATACAGTTTTCTTATGCAGCCAGCTTTTTAAGTCTAAAAGTTTGCACTTCATCGCCAAATACGCCAACGATAATAATGCGAGGACGATACTCTCCAATAATATCTCGTTCATCAGATCTGATGAGAGAATCGACAGCAATTTTTTATTAAATGATATCTGGTTTTATAAACTCGCTATTTTGTTTTTGTTGAAGACTGACTACTCGAAAGTGTTTACGGTTACTTATCTTGTTTAGATTGTTGTTATTATGGGGGCGTTTTTAGCTTCATTTACAGTGAAAATAATGTGTCTTTTTGTTTCAATTATTGGGGGACTATGCATGTTGTTGAAAGTAATGCTGCTGAGGTTGGAGAGCACGAGGTTGTGGACGTAGGAGATCATGTACGGATACCGCTGGACCATGATAGAATAGATGTTCTCCTCAGTCCACATCTCCTTCTCTTATAGCGTTATGCGAACTATGTTTTAGAATATGTTGCGTACTGTGCTCACGGCCTCCACACGCCCGCCGTAATATCCACCCCAGACAAAATTGGTAATCGTAAGGTTCTTCACATACTGTCGGCCTGCATCCTTAAATCCATGTCTCATTTGCCAGTTACCCTAAACTGAGTGATGTACCCACGGACCTTGGAAATAAATAGGCAGTTTTTAGAGTACATTAGTAGGCACAAAAAGACCCTTGTCTTCGACGTGGATGAGTCCTGCATCCATCCACACAAAGTAGTCGGATTTGAAGATGTCGTAGGAAAGAGCTTCAGTCATGAGAAACAGCTTGGAGAAGAGGACAGGGTTGTATAGTTCAAGTTGGTATTGAACGTAATCTTTGTAGAATTGGTGCTCGGGAATGGCCAAATGATAGTCGATAACCTACTTCATTTTGGCAGTGTACCACTGTTATTTGAACCAATCTATTTCTTTATTAATAAACAGAGTGTTGGACCTGTTGCGGTGCTCGTGCACGAAGATCTCTAACTGTTTATCCCCGAATATAATTAGGTTCGATTCTGTACCCAGCATCTGCCCGAAGAAATTAAGATAGTAATCGAAGGTTCTCTTTTGGCTATCAATTTGAGACTGCATTTATCCTCTTTTGACATCCCATAACCCAGTGACTATGGTGACGACCGGCTTATGCGATAAATGAGTTGATCCGATACAGAGTAAAGTAATGAGAAGGATCGCTTTTGCTTGGCCCATCGTTATAATTCTCATCAAGTTGAATAAAAAATAAAAGATCTGAGAATAACCTCTTTGATAATTAATTTTATTCTCAAAAAATTGCCCAATTGATTTATAAATTTTCTTTTGAAGATAATAATAATGAGGCAATTTTGTTATGAATCTCAGGACGAGATTAAGGGAAATTTAAAAAGATAAAGAAGAAGAATATCAAACCCAATTATCAGTCGTCCAGTTAACAATAGTCATCAGTCTCTCTATGATCTTCGTAACTGCTAAGACAAACAATATTATAACAAATTGGCAGTTCAACTTATGTAATACGCCATAAAGGCATGGACAATCTGTTCATAAACATTATAATGTGGCTTATATCAAGCATAATAGTTTCTTAAGCCCATCACCAGATAATAGTATTACTTCGAAAATTACATAGATGAAACCAATATTACCTGAAAAACAATTATCTTTGGAAAACAAAAGATAAGTTAGGGAGTGTGTAATTCTGGAAGAATGTAACAAAAAATTATACTATCAGACATAAATTATTATTAGACGACGGTAAAATGGATCATATAAAGAGTTATCCAGCAATTCCTTTCTTCAGCCACTGCTCGTAGTGTTGGTAGTATCTCGAAAATTATTTAGATCGCATGGCCTTGATCGCATCTTCGATCAATTGTATCATCTCATGACTTTTTAGGTCTTGATCTTCTTTGAGTTTAACGTATTGACACTTTATCTCACTGAATATGTTCTCGATAGGATTGAGCTGTGGAGTATAAGCAGGAATGTATCTTACGTTACGATCAAGTTCTTTTATCTTTTCTTTTACCACCGCAGCGTGATGCATTCTTGCGTTATCCATAATCAAAATTTCATCTGCTTCAAGGTGATCAAGATAATGTTACAGAAACTCACAAACATGCTTACTGGTGACTGGTCCCTTGATTATTTTGGTGGCTTAGAAACCTCGAATAGACACAGCAGCAAGAAGTGTAATATGCTTCCTTCTAGATGCGGGAATAAACACCTTAGGCTGCTCACCTTTGGGAGCCCATCCGTAATGTCCTGCTGTTTGTAGTCCAAAGATAGTTTAATCCAAAAAAACTTGCTTATTGAGAGGAATTTGCTGTATCATTTTACAGTATTCCGCGCGATATATAACTTTATTAAGAGAATTCCTCTCCAAGGGTATTTTTTGAAGTTTTTTACGTGAATAGCGCATACGTTCAAGGTAAGCGTGAATAGTAGACCGTGATTTTACGATGTTGTTCTCTTTTAAAGCTTTTTGCATGTGTCTTAGGGTTATATTGCAGTTTTTGGTAATCAGGTTTCGCAATATTTATGTAACTTATGAATATTCACTTTGTTTTTCCAATGATTGCCGAGGGTTTAAACTATTACCTTTAGTCGGAATCAGTTTTCCATATAGTTCGTATTGAGCTTGTAGTTTTTTCATTGAGCGATGCGATATACCTAATCTTTATTTAATCACTTAAAAAGGCAAGTTCTATTTAAACAACTCGGAAGCCTTTGCGCATATGTCCTCGTCTAGAAATTGATGTGTCTTGGGCCTGTTGGTTTTGTGAACAGTGTTAGTTTTTCTCGTCTTCCGTGTTTTGTGTGGGACGGAAGCAGATTTACTCTTGGCAGATATCTTTTCGTCTTTTTTGTATAAGTTCTTAATCTTAAAGTTATCGTTGGTATAGTCCGAAAAATCTTATCCTTGAGAAGTCAAATTGCACTTGATATCATTATTGGAGCTGCTGATAGTCTCGAGCTGCGTATTAACTGAGTTTTGGGAGTGAATTTATTATATCCATTAATATTAGGGGAGCTCTCCTAAATTATAGTCTAGATCGTCATCATCTTCGCCATAAAACGACTCCTATTGCATAGTCAATCAATAAGGAGCATTGATGAATCGAGCTCATATATTAACAATTTGTATTTTTATATGATGATATATGAATAATTTGAACTTTTTTGTTTAGCTGTGTGCAAACAAATGTTAAATGGACTTCTGTAAGCATTTTTCAAACAATAACTATGGCTTGATTAATTAACTGATATATGCATCCAACGATTAGCTCTTATTAATACTGCTTTTTAATTTATCAGAAGTCATTCAATCATAATTTCAGGTAGTATTCTCTTTCATCGAGGTATCCGCCAAATTGCTTACACTGGGGAATGAAGTCTACATTAACTATTTTGACCATTTTTAGTTTACGTCCTCGTGATACTCGTTAAGTATCCACACGATTCGTCACCAAAACGCAGTAATCTTCTGGTTCCTTAATTATTTTGGCACCCATCGATTATGCTTCTTTTTAGAGTTGCAATTTTTTATTCATAGAAGCTAAATCCACGCATACTTTTTTATTGTGAAAATGCTTCACTTGTATCCTGGAGGATAGTCTTTCGCTTTATTTAACCCCCTTTTCAATTTCCATTTTTTTTTGAGCTTCCAACCAATTGGTGTTGACAAACGAAAAAATGCCATTGATTTTATCGAAGTCCATTGTGTTGTATTACCTCGGCTGCAAATTAATGGTCGATTCCACTTTGTAATTTTAAATTTCCATGGGCTACTATTTGTTATTTTTGGATGCCTATTTTTTACTTAATTAGATTGCCTTTTTAATTTACTTTTCTTAGTTATTCAAATCTTTGTTGATTTTTCGATCATTAAAAATTAACTTATTATCCCTCTCCCTATCTTTCGGCTTAATAGGTATGTGATGAGGGGAGTTCGATGGGTCATAGTAAGCAGAATCAAAAGCTTTGCTTTTTTGATTTTTTTAGGTCAAATCTCCTCTTTTGCTGTTTTTGTCAACGAATTTTTCTCCTCTCACAAGCAAATATTTTATCCCAACAATTACATTATGTGATTACAGTCTGTTGGAGAGTGTGATTCTGATTCTTTGAGTGGTTTTTTGTGATTTTTTACTTTTTTAAAATACGGCAATGACAGGTGAAAACTTTTAATTAAAAACTTAATTGGCAGAGTCCAAGACTGTGTTGTCTTCATCGATTAGTTAGAAAAAAGCAATATCTGTTTTTAAAGTCTGAATTTAAAGAGTGGTAACTATCACCTTATTTTTCATTTTGACCTCAAAGACAAATATGTTATCGATATGATCAATTAAGAATCCTTCTGAATTCTTCTGGTAGATAGACTACATTTTGCCACGCATAGTAACATAATCCTTCTTTTCTAAGATGAAATAATCCAAATTTTACCCGCTCATCTAATATATTATAATGCCAGCCATTTCTGATAAAAACTAAACTCAAAATTAATTGAATTGGCTTATAAATACATAAATGTAATTGATTTCTCTAAAATTTATATAACTTATGAAAATTAATATGATGACCAAACAAAATCATATTTTCAAAATGGATTTTACATACTATCATATCTTAGAAGGAGGATAAGAGAAAATATACAAAATAGTAAACATATTTTAATGTTAAAGACTTTCAGATTAATAGGAATAGGGTGGAACATATAGAATGAATTAAATCACCACACTTAGAATATTGTATCCTTCAATTAAATATTGAATAAATATACTTTAAATTATTTGATGATATACGAATCATTCTCTCATTTTCTAAACTATCTTTTCCACATTTTCAGCTATTCCACCAGTGCTCTTGATGATTTGATCAATAATTTTAACTCCATAATTAACGACTGCGTTATATACTCCATTTTACATTGATTACTCGAAAGTTTTAGAAGAATCTGTGTATTTCATATTTTCCAAAGCTTCTTTTATAAGGGGATCAAGATTCATGTCTCTGACAATAGTCTTATTAATTTCTCCATTTTAATCAAAAGCTTTATTTTATTTTAATTTATCATACAAACCTTAAATATTCTTTTTAGCATTGGTAACAGTCTTTTTATAATCTTAAACTAAATCATTGTGGGTTTTTTGATATTAATTAATTTTTTTGTCATAGCTCAAAAGGTACATTTTATTTTTATTTTTGTGAAGTTACTTAACTTAATTATTTATACTTTTTATATTATTATCAAGGAATGTTCTTTTCTTTGCTAAGATGTCATTAATTGATGAACCGATAAGATTGTTTGTTGAGTTTTTAATATATTTCTTATAACTATCTTTATTTTTAATATCTATTAAAGATTTTTCAATGAGCTTCTTGATATCTATATGCTCTGCATACATAATGCCCAAGTTCTAATTCTTAATATTGTCAGAAAATAATATTATAATTTATTTGGCTTCCTGAGATTGCCCTTTTGGAAGTTTTAAACTTTCATAGATTGATCCAGAAATTAAGGTAAATACATAGTTTGGCTTTAGTGGTAAACTTCTAATTTAATTTAAAATATTTTTATTAAGCTATGTAATACATTAATGAATCTTTTTAATGAGAGAAGTTTAAAATTTTTTGATGATTTGCTAAGTATTGAGATATTATATATTCTCTTCCTTTTCAATCATCTCTATTTACTTTTTAATGCCTGGAGCATTTTTTTGAATTTGCTAAACTGATATTCGAACCATATCTTTCATATTTCTATTTAAATTTTGTTTGCTTGCATCAAGATGAGTTAAACCTTATGATAGCAAATAGCTTTCTTCTCCAGATAAGGAAGCTGGGGAACCAGTAAACTTTTGTATTCCTTTACCCAGTTCATCTAAAATACTTGCTAAATATGTAGAGAAGGGAATATCTTTAAATTTTTGGAAAGCTTAATTTGGTAGATTTGCTTGTGTTTAAATACCTATTAAACCTGAAGCAGCCAAAGCAAAAGTATGTTTCAAGGCTGTTTCTCCAAAATATTCTTTGAGATCTTCCAAAAGTTCTGGGCTGAAAATTGAATTAAAACAGTTTGTTGCTCCTTCCATCATCATTTTAACACTAAAGTCAGAAAGGATCCCTGCTGTGAAAGCTAATATAAAAGCTCCAATGACAATTTGTATGACTCCGAGGGCAAAAATTAAGATTCTTTTCCACCACTTAACTTTCTTCTTTTTAATCTAAGGAACAGGCAGAATTTGAAGGCCTTCTGCACTGAGTTTATTCAAAGCTTCTTAATTTTCTTTTTAATCTCCATTAATGTGGCTTAAAATAGTATTAATTGGTTAGAACTTAATTTAAATAAATTATCCCTTTCTCAATTTTGAATATTTTTACTTTAATTATTAAATGTGATTAGAAAGATACAAGAGAATCCGCTATTTTCCCGATTCAAGCTTCATTTCGAATTTACTGTTCATGTTGCTAATTTCTTACAAAGCAAGAGAATTTTTCATTAGTTAATTGGGGCCAATATCCATTACTTCGCTATTGATCTCTCTTTTAAATAAATTTCGAAGATTTTAAGCAGTCTGACAATGTTATTAAACAATTTGAACATTTAATATATCATATCCATTCAGTCCTTTTGTTAAATCAATTTAGCTGCTAATATGTTACTGTGCTTTTGATAGATTGGTAACACAATTTTTAATGGCTTCCCCATCCTATTTTGCTTAATTTATTTGACATGTATTTTGATATAAATTTCCTATAATTTTAAGCAAACTACTTGCTTTTTATTATTATTGAGCATTCTTAAAGTATTCTATCGCTTTAGTATTATTTCCGTTTTAAAGTTCATGAATACCTCTTGGAACTTGGTGGTTTAAATTATAATGGCCATCGCTGTTTGACACTAATTTCCTATATTAATTATGCTGCACCTTTCTAAATATCTTCATTGCTGAATTTTTTGACATCAGCTTTTTTTAAGAACATGGCCCACTTCTCTTACAAAGCCAGTTGTTTTGCCTTATTAGCTTGAAAATCTTAAATACCAATCATTGCCTCACAGTATTTGCTAAAAATTTTATCTTTACATCTCAGATGAGAAACGTGTTATTTGTTTTTCCTCATACCAATTTATTCTCGTTAGTCTCTGCTGAGCAATAGTTGTTCTATTTGCCGTGAGCTATTTTCAAAGATAAAATTCGTCCATAGCTTTAATCCTATATCGGCACAATACCTTTCATAATTCACTGCCAATTAACTGGATCCATTATCACCGTTTCGAGCTGCTCTTCCTCTTCCCTGCATTTCAACTCTCAAGTTGGAAGGCATATACCCAATAATTACATGCAGACCGCCTCTTTCGTTGAGTTTATCAGTTATTTTGAGATCAGTTCCCCTACCTGCAAGATTAGTGGCAATAATTAGTTCCTGAACACCAACTTAGCTTTCTCCAAATATTTAATCTCCTGTCTAAAGATACTGAGATTTTTGAGGTTTTAATTTGTTTGTGCTTTACTTTAAACGCTTTACTTCTTCGATACTTTAGCAAATTACCAATACTGATCTTTAGCATGCAATCATATTTTTGATTTGGTCCGCTATGTATCTTGCCCATTCAAGTTGATCATAAAGCACTTTTCCTCCATCTATGACCAGTCTCCTTTCTTTTAATGGAGGCACCTACATGAGTTATGTTTTATATGTTTCTTGCAAAAACTTTTTCGCCTAAGGGGAGCCAAGAGTGCCTGTAAGTCCATATAATTGTTAATATTTATCAAAATGACCTAGATTACTGATAAAATTAGATGTCATACCCTCCGTTGATACTGTTAAACCATGCTTAATTTGCAGAAATTGATGCAATCCATTTTCCCAGTGAACGTTTTATTGGAGAGCACCAGTATTCTTAAAATCTATCGGGACGATTTTTCCATTTCGAACAGCATAGTGCACGTCTTATTTATAAATAAAAGCTGCAACAATCGCATTTTTTATCCAATTTTACAAGGAAAGGTCAATGAAGTCCTTTCTCCATTATTGTATAATTTCATTTTTAAAGGTTTCTTTAATATCTTTGATGACTTCCAGCATGACTTCCTTTACTTACCCAACAACAACTTAATTTTCCCCAAGAGGAATGATAATCTTTATCTTATCTTTCTCTTTTAATAAAGGAAAAGAATTTATTTTATTCCAAATAATTTTCATGGGATAAGCTAATTGACTAAAACCTGGATAGGTGGTTGAAAGTAGAGTTTGATGGTTTTTTTGATCAATAAACATTGAATCAACTTAGTCAACTATGAGAACAGAGTAAGGTCTTTTGCATCTAGTGCCTTTTTTTTTGTACTCATCAAAGAGGATATCAACTTGAAAGGAGTGAGGAGTTCCGTAAATGACTGTTTGATCCTCATAACATCTTTTTATTCCTTTATCATCATGCTCATCAAAATTATGAGCCACTTTGATTCCGATTAATCCATAGAATTTTTGCTTTTATTTAACATCTCTTTCTGCCAACAAAGTATTGGTCGTTACAATGTCAACACATAATCCACTGATGGTGAGAATAGCAGCAAGACAGGAAATGGTTGTTGATTTTCCTTCTCCTGTCAAAATTTGAAGTAATACTTTGTTTACTTTCGAGCGAGACAGAAACAACAGAAGAGCAATTATTTGAGTTGATCGCAGTCCATGATCATTTGAACTGTAATAAAGAGCTGAATCAACAATTTGTAAATAAGAAAAAACAGTTTCTTCAGATGAGAAGAAGAATTTGCCTTTTAGGGCCCTTGCCTTTGCTTAAATATCTTTTTTTTTTAGAAGTGAATTTGTTGCCAAGTAATTCTAAGTCACCTAATAAAATTTATCAATTTATTTATTAGTCAATGAGGTATAATTTTTGTATTGATTTAAGTATAAAATTGTTTTTTCTTTGAGCAGATTAATTTCACTTTTGTCTTTTTTGCTCGCCATCTTAATCTCATTCTCAGTCAATAAAGGTAGAATTGATAAAGTATTGTCCATTCTAAAATTATCCATTAACTTAAAAGCATCTTCCCTATTAATAATTTGACAAATTCTTGTCCACTCTTCCATTACTAAAGGTATATATGCAGGGGAGACCCTACTGAGGAGAATCTGTAGATCTTATTAAATAAACATATGCTGAAAAATAATATAATGAAAAATGTTCTTAATTTAAGTATTAATAAAAAAAAATTTTTATAATTGGTATACTTAATATAATTTGGTAAACTTTATGATAAAGAAGATATATTTGTTCTGAAAAACTCTATTAAAGCTAATATAAACTCTATTTTTACATTTTATGCTCCAAATGACTTGAATTGCCATTTTATAATTATATAGAAATGTTTTACTCATACAAACTTCGAAACATCTCAAACTCTTAAAAATATCAAATAAATAAAGAAAAGCTAAAACAATAAAGCTACGGCAAGGAAACGGGCAATCAGCATCACATCAATCAAGTTTTAATTCAATTATCCAGTCATTAATCATATTAGAGTAATCATTCTATTCAAAATCTTAATAAATCAATTAGATTAAATCAATTTTGATCTTTCATTAAATTGGAAACTTTCAGGTTATCACAAAATTCCTGTCCCCTTTTAGCAGATGTAGCCAATACAGGCAAATTAAGTTTCCATTGCTTCAATTGCATTTTATCTGTTTCAATTTACTGTGCTATGGTCTTAGACATCTTTGGATTCCAGTTATCACATTGAGTTCTCACAAGATAAGTCTCATGAGGATTGATCTTGGCTAAAACTTTTACAACCTAACTACAACTTTTTAAAGAGTCAGGGTATAGTATGAAAATTCTATCAGCACAATGAAAAAATGCGAGGACTTGAGGATCATAGATTTTAAAATGTTCATTAACACCAGGAGAGTCCCAAACAAACACTTTATTAAATTGAGTGACTTTTTTAATTGATGGAGTGCATTCTCCGAGTCCAACAGGTTATTTTAAAGAAAAAATGTTGTTCAATAGGGATGATTTTCCACAAGAAATGTTACCAATTATGATATGGTGCCTCTACTAAGCTGATTCTTTCTTAATAGGCTTTATGAAAGTCATTTTATCCAAATGTTCAACAAACCTATCGAAGGCCTTTTAACGCTGAATATCATATAGAGCTGGATCTTGCAATTTGCGACTCTCCTATTCAGCCTTCTTCATTTCACTCTCCAGTGAATCGATGCTACTTTGAAGTGAACTAGTCTTTTTGGTGATGTCAGCAAGCTGTGCAAGCAACTTTGGATCTGCTTCCACATATACTGTATGATAGATGTTCTGAGTACGTGAGCCACCTACTCCCATATCTAATATTAATTAAAGAATTTAAGCAATACTATTTATGTGATTGATCATATGATCATAAAGAGATTATTATATAATTTTGATAATATTTTCCCATTATTATTGGAAGATTTATGATATTTCTTGATACTTGATACTTTTATTATTCTTCTTCTTCTTCAAAAATTTTGTAAATACGTAAATCTGACCAATCAATCATGTCGAAATAACTTGCTTTAGTTGCGCGTTGTCATATCCAAATTTATAAGAGGAATATTGATAAAATTGTTGCGCATTTATCCCCCATTCTTTCAAAATTTAACGGTCAGTGTTTCTCTCTTGTTCAAGTGTCTTAAACTGTTCTGAATTCCAGTTATCACACTGAGATCTTACTAAGTAAAGTCCTCCAGGCTTTATGGCGTTTAGAACTTGAATAATTTTGTCACATCTTTTCGGAGAGTCTTTGTAGATTACAAATATCTTCTAACATCCTGCAAAAAAAGCCAAATTTGTAGGGTCATAAATGGTGAAATCTTTGTTAATTCCTGGAACATCCCAAACAATGAGCTTCTTTGTATAATCCTTATAAACAGGCTTGGCATCAGTAGTAGTTTAACCTGTTCCGGTTTCTTCATTGAGGTCGAAAATAGAATTGAGTAAGGTAGTCTTTCCAGATGAAATGGGGCCAATGACCGCATAGTGTCGCTCTCCCTTGCCCAAAACTGGAATAGCCTGTTTGAAGCTTATATTCCTTAAGCTGACAAGATAATTTTAGAATTTTTCTTTTTATGCTAATAGGAAATTTTATCTTTAAACTCTTTGTCTCTCCTAAGCTTAGCGGATCAGTTGCCTTTTCTGCTATTAGAGCCTTTCTGCTGCAGCGATGGCTTAGGCTTATCTTTAGTTTTAAACCCTTATCTGTTCTTGAATCTCTGCATCAGTAGGACCCCTTTGAACAGGAACGGTGACATGATTGTAGTGCACATGGCATCCCCCTCCTCCATGATTGCCCATATTATACTAGTTGAGAAATAATTGATTATTTTCCAATTAAAATGGTAAAGTATAAATACTATCTGTTGATAAAGAGTTTGTTATATTCTGAATACTTTGAATTTCATGAATTCGATTTGAATAAATTAAATTGACTCCAGATCGAGTAATGATTGATGAGATATCAAATAAGGAATATAGCTAACATCATTTAAATCATAATGCTCCGATAAGAAGCTTTTTAAACTTGTCATTATCATGAAAATTTAGGGGTTTTTAGGTAGAAGTTGCGAGGATCGGCAAATCAACTCCCCATTTTTTTAATAGATCTTTGTCAGTCTGCACCTCTTGCTAAATTGTTTTTTGATGAGATTAATTCCACATATCGCACTTGGTTCTAATCAAATAAGTATTCTTTGGTTTAATTTTATTCAAAATTAAAATGATTTCTTTACAGTTTTTAGGAGATTAAGGGTAGAGGAGAAATATTCTATCAGCAGTGTGAAAATAACTGAGACTTTCAGGCTGGAAAATGCTGAATTTCTAATTTATTCCAGGACAGTCCCAAATATGAACGTTTCCATTACTTGCCACTTCTGATGCTTCGAGGGTACACTATCCTAAACCAATTTAAAGCTTCAATCCAGTACAGTAGTTAATAAGGGAGGATTTCCCGGCAGAGATATTTCCGATGAGAACGTGATATTTATGTCCATCTAGTCTTGGAATAGGTTGAGTAAACTTAAGTTTGTGTAAATTCCCCAAAAAAGCTGAAAAAGCTTTTTCTTTCAATTCCTCATATTTCTAAGGATCTTGCAACTATTGTGCTTTTTTCAATGCCTCTTAATAATCTTTTTGAAGTTTAGCCACAATATCTGTGAGTTTGTTGATTTGATCCATTGATCGATTTAATTGATTCATAACTTCAGGGTCAGTCTTATACTCAATAGTATGATAATGGTGTTCAACAGAATCACTTCCACCCATGTTGTACTATTTATAAAAAAATATAAGAATTTATAATACTTTTTTCTACAAATGTTGGAAAAAATACCTTTTAAAGAAGAGTTTATAATAAAAAAAGTTGTACTAGTTAATTAATAATTTTTAAACAAGTATGGGAACAGGGCAAACTAAGACAATTCACCACCATTATCCGCCTTATGCTAATGGAAAATACTGTTAAATTGACTCAAGATAAGTTTCAGCCTATACTCAACCTTTTCGCTAAAACCAAACTAACAAGAAAAGTGAAAACAACAAATATCAGGGAAATTTTATTTATCAAGAGCAAAAATAAGAAAGACAATATCAAGGACCAAACCAAAACCCAAAATATCCACAAATTTACAATAATGCCTATCATCAAGGATAAAAAAGATCTCCATAAATCCAAAAAGTACCAGAGTTCAAAGTGTCAGAAAATTATAGAAGAAGCGAAATGGTGGCTGAAAAACCTAAGATTAACAATATGGAAAAGGAAATGGAAATTTAAAAAAATGATTAGATTAAGATGAAGGAGTTGGCAGGAGAATAACAAAGGATGCTTGAATTGATTAAAGAATATGAAATGGGGATAGCAAAAGCCAGATAATATGCAGTTATGGCGCAAGACCCTGATAAATATGACTAGTTCAAAGCCGAAGCACTGAAAATCTATCTTTAACGACTCAAATAATTAAATTTTCCTGATTAGGCAGTTAATCCCAACGGAAAATGCATTAAACTAATTGTTGGGAGAATAGCTGCTGGAAAATCGAGTCTTCTGAATACTCTCTTAAATTTAAAGCTAAAAGTTGGACTGGGATAGACCACTTTGGAGTAAAATCTTATTCATCAAACAGACAAAATCTAAATTTATGATACTCCAGGATAAAATGAAGTCTATAACACAATGAATTTTGAAGTGCTGAAGAAAATTTCCATGGCCAACCAAGTGCTCATCCTATTTCCTGACTCTCTTAAAAATTCTGAGCATTTGGTTAGAGCCATTGCAGCTATTAAACCAAAACATACTATTCTACTGCGTACTCACTGTGATAAAGTAACCGAACATTCGAAAAGGACGGTGAGACAATAAATATAGTAAGATTACAAAATACTATCAAGATGGGGCATCACTGGAATAAAAATTTATGCCACATCTGCTTAGGCCAAAGATAAATTTGATAACAATTAAGTCAGAGAACTTATCCTCAGCCATCCTTTCGATAAGTAATGATCTCCATATAGATTAATTAATTATATTAAATAATTTCATTGGGCATTATTAACAGCAATTGACGATGATAATAATCATAATCATATAAAGATTTTTATTCTGCAATGACCAAGTAATCCATTTGACTTTGATATTAGCTAAAGAGGATGGCAATTACTGAGAAGTGATATCAGGATTTTTTCAAGATGCTTGATATAAGCACTTAGCGATCAACGATCAATAATTTTGTAATATTGAAAGGGTAATATCTATACGTCTTTGATCAATCGAATTCAATCTGAATGAGGACATGAAATTATTGATAAGTTTAAACATAAATTAAAAATGCCAGACTGGGAAGGATCCTCTCAAAACTCATAAGAAGGCATCTATGATTTATCTATGCTGCAAGAATTTTATAATAATTGTTACAATATCGATTCGATAGATATTAGTAGCATAACTGCTCCAATGCAAGGCAGTTTAAGAAATTAATAACATAAATTGGAACACACACAACATATTTTCGATAAATAAACATTTCTTACTTTAAAACAAATTTTAGATTGAAATTCTTTAAAAATAACGAAAGAATTTTAATTATAAAGAACATATATTTACTTATAAAGTTTTAGGCAATATCAATCATATAGATTACTGATCCTTTCAGATCATTATAGCAACAGGGAAGAAATATAACTATCTAGCAACTATGTAACTTTAGGATAACCTGTTCCATTATCAACATTTGCGTAACTTTGGAGAGTCGAATGATCCAACTTGAATACTAGCCAAAATGATGAGTCACCAAAATATGAGCAAATGATGTGAATGCTTATATTCGATTATTATTCATATAATCCTAATATTTTATAGAATATATGTCTTTGATGTTTAATTAATTCATCGTAAATGTAAATTTAAATTCAATATTTAGATCTTAACCTTACAGTTTTCACAAAATATCAAGTATCAAGACATATTGTTTAAATAATTTTAGGTTTTGAGTATAAAATAATTATTAGAATTAATCATCATAAAATACGTGTTTGGGGTACCAAAATCGTTGGATCAAAGAATAGATACACAGGTATGAAAGATTAAGGTGGAAATGCCAAAGGTGTAGTTTAAGAGATAAAAAAGCCAGGATAGCTCAAGGATAATTGATTAAATTAATTTTGTTAACTATGAAGGACTTCAGTTGGGCGTTGCTGTAAATGTTGCTTTTTTAATGACTTTTTAAGTTCAACTCGCTATTGTCTGCGAATAAACACCTTACCTGTTTTTCTGTAGCGAGAAATAATAAGTTTAGCCGTGGAAAGCTTAATTTATTTAATTTTAGCTGCTGACGAAATAGGCAAATTTTAATTCTCCACGAGATGAACGAGGGCCATTCTTTCCTAAATCTAATCTAAAATACTGAATATTTGATGCTGGCATAATGCCTGCTGCATATTGAATTTTAAGTTTATTGCATCATCTCCCAAAATTAAGATTATAATCATATCGGATACGAGAAATTATTAATTCAATGGCATATAAAGAGAGTAAGGATCATTATTTAAGCACCCTCGATATCTGTTGGTTAAACTCCTTCTTTATAAAAATTGTTTAGACTACGGGAACAAAATTATTTTGTTGAAATTGAGAAAAAAATTATTTATAATTATCGCGGTATTAGATTTTAATTCTTTTCTTTGTAATCAAATTCGATTAGTTTTACTTGATGGAGTGACTGTTTTCTTTTTAAATTAATTATTAAGAAAATACAAATTGAGAGCACTAAAATATTGACCAATGCCACTGTATGATTTTTGAAAATATATGATAATAAAGGATTAATCTGCAATCTTTTGATTGTGGTTCATATATGCTTATTTTATTATAGCAAAAGAGAAGATAAAATAAAATAAAACATAAACAAAGATCTTTCGGATAGATATCTTCACAATTGATGTTATGTATAACACAACTTTAATAGTAATTAACCATCTTCCCGCATCGCAATCAAGCAAAAATAAGGATTCAGCAAATCTGATAAATCATAAATTATTTGGTTCCCAATCAAATTTATCAAAAATGATGATCAAAATATTGTGTTTTATATAGAAAATGGCTTAATATGAGCACTGATGGATTTCCTTCTTATCACTACTTAAGATTATGACAGCTAATAATCATTCATTCTTCCCTTGATGAATATGTCTACCCATTAAATTGGATCTTCTTTTTCTGGAGCATTTTCTTTAAGATTTCAACTGTCTGCACCTCCCCATAAGTATAATCTAAATCTGTTTTATAGACAGTCTTAAGCAAAAGATGGATCTTTTCGGGGGATTTAGGGCCATTTGTGTTTAGGATACTCAAGATAAGACCCTCAATGATGTGTCGCAGGTTACTTTACATTGAGGTGCTCTCTTTCAATAGAGAACTTTAAACATCATCCTCCATTTACTATTTGACCACATTTTCGTAAACTGATACTGGTCGATAATACACTACTTCCCCGTCTTCGAAGGAATTTATCCTTCTTAGACTGACTGCAGTTCGAGCCTGCCGATATTCCTTCACTACTCCCTTATGCACCCAGAATGACATTTTCTGTTTAACTATATTCTGTGGAATTTGCAATTCTGTACTAAGTTCCTCTGAACTGACGCCATTTCGGTGATCTTTTATCCTATCATCATCGAAGTAGGTAATAAGCACTGCTTGAATCGGCAGACATTTAAAAGGGAAGTCACCATTATCGAAGGTGAGAGTGAGGTTGACATGTCCAAGATTATAATGAAATGATATTTTACGCATGGCTTTAATTTGGGCGAATCTAGCAGAATATTCCTCAAAGATCTATCGGAAATCGACAGGTAATTGATAAGTACTGGCGTTTTAGTAGTTGATGGGCCAATACCCCTTGGAGACAGAGAGACAGTTGAGTTAAGAAAGGGCAATAGAAGCAGAACGAGCATTAAAAGGCCGCTGATGAATCACTGTGTCATTACGACGAGAGTCCTTTACATCCTTTACTATAATGTTGCAGACTTGAAGGGCGCTTTAACCAAAACGCATTTTAAGGAGTTCGATATTCCTGATTTCCTCATCAATGTTATAGTCTTTAGCCCCCATAAGTTTTTCAGCCATCATATTTTGGTATTCGGAAATAAAAGCTTCTTGCGAACCATACAGCCCCACTAAAACTGTAACCAAATCAATTTCCTGATATTTAACTCTCATTTTTGTCTTATCTTATCTAAGTGGCAGCAACTGCCATTCTTTGGCTGCATTTTAATCCTACTCACTGCTCATTTCCTCAATATACTCCTTAGAAGGTATCTTGACAACCTATCGGGTGAGCTTGGAGTAATTTTAATTGTCTTAGGTGAGGTGGGATATGATGCATCTGAGGGTATCATTGCGTCTCAGCAGATAGTTTTTTATGGGCAGAGTAACTTGTTCGAAAACCATTCCTTGTGGATCCAGCAACTGAAGAACTTTTAACATGTTGATATACTGGTTAAGAATGTTTTGCGTTATCACTCCTGGAATTAGGAGTCTCCTTCCCACCTCTCCACTTAGATGTTCCCCTAATTCGCCCAACTACTTAACAACAAAAATACCAAGGGAGCGTGCTCTAAGCACCTTTTCAAGGATAGGATGGCACCCAGACTTTCAGGGAAATCTAATATAATGTCTAGAATGTGAGTTGAACAATGCTTTGCGCATAAGTAGAAGACATTATCATCAATTTGACTAATCAACTGCCCCAGTAATTACTCTGTTTTCACTGATTTTATTCCCTTCAGAAACTGTTTGTGGAAAGAATTCGAGTAAGCAAGGCAGCGATGAAGAAATTACCCTCCCTCAGAGAAATCAGTGTTGTTAACAATAAACTCTTGAATTTAAAAATTGAGAAAATTACTGATTGGTTCAAAGTTTTCTTGCAATAAATGAAAATCCTGGAGTTGGTCAAGGATAGCTTTAATGCTTGAGAGTTACAGGACGAAGCCATTACTCGATTGATAACGATTTTATATGTATTATCTAACAGGCTCGTCAAATTATATTACCTCAGACTTCAGGGTATTTAAACTACTCTTTTTAAATGTTTCAACCAACAAAGCCGTTAGTTTCTCTTTAAGTTCATATTTGGCAAGTCGGCTGGCTATCAAATTGCGAAGGGTGGAAACATGGCGCCCGTCCTGAATCGAGAAAAACTTACTTTATCAAAGAGTTGAATGTACTTTTAATGAGCACAGTACACCTACCGAACTGCTCCCAATAAGCTAGATACTACCATTTCCTGATATTTTTTATTGCCGCCCAAGGTCGAAGATACTTCACGTAAACTGCAGTCCAGGGAACCCATAATTAGCTTTTACAGTTCATCTGATTCTCATAAATAGTACTCATGTAGTATTCAGTCATCACAGGCAACAGCTCGGGGCTAGTTCGACGAATACCAACCCAAAGTTCACGACTGCGAGAAAAAAATGGATCAGAGTCTGCCGTTCGAAGACTAAAGAGAGCCGATATATTTTGCTTGAAGAGAATCCAATTGCTTTGCTGACCTGCTTGATCGAGTGAAGTTTGGTGGTAGCTTGCAGGATCGGTGAGCACCAATTCAAAAATATTCATTTAAATAATAATTTAAACTCAAAGCCATCATATTTCAGGAGCCGCTATTTCAATCAAACTGAGAGGAGTTTGATTTGATGGCCATCATGTCCATTACAAATAGATATGCTGATGGGATAATTTAATATTCTGCATATGTATACAATTTGGTTGAGATATGAGATTATGGATCAGAACCATTTTTGGCCGTCTATGAGTAACTCCTTTTGGCTGGACCTTTCAGGTTTGCGGTGAATAGCAGTTATCAAAAAGTAAGATGCAACACAGGCTGAGTAGGGGAACAGTTACCGACAGCGGTGAAATACACTTCGTTACGTCCACCTTGAGCCAATTGCTTGTAGGTATAATACGTTTGAGGAAGGAGAGTCCAGAACTTTCTAGCCATATCAAATCAATTATTATCACATCGTATTATCAAGATTCATCTTTCTTAAATCATATCAAATGATATTATCCTACTACCAAAGTATTATTGCTTTTAACTGATTTCCCAGCTAAATCTTTGTCCTTTGTTATCTACATTAATAAACTAAATAAGCAAAGGGCCTATAAGAACAAAATTAGCTTTATTTATTTTCAACTTTTTAACTTATTTTCCAATTTTTTCATTAATCTTTATTTCGAGTGACGTTCCTTCCAATAATTATCTTAGATAACTTTATTAAGTTTTATAATTATTTCAAATTGAAAAATTGACAATAATATTTTATTCGATTGGGAGCCGTTGAAGATTTATTCTACTGACAATTTTGATTTTGCCACACCTGTTCTTGATTACTCATTTTAATAAATCAATCAAACAGAAGTTAATTTTAACAATTATTTTTAGGCTATAATTGTACGCGTATGGTCAATCGAAGTGACCTCATTTTTATTAAAGAATGGGCGATGTACCTCAAAAAACGGCAAATAACTAATCCAGCAGTCGTGTTAACGCACAAACCAAGCAATCCTCAATAATTGGCATTTATACTTGAAATTATTGTTCAAATTGAAATCTTGCGGTCAATAGATTACAGGGAAAGGATTGCCCTGCCGTATCCCATTCACGTCTCCCTAGCTTCTTGCTTGCAGGAGCAGACCATTATCAATTTGTTCAATCAGGGACTGGTGCAGAGCATGCTCGCAAATTATTAAGAATTGCATATTTAAACTCGAAATAATGCGGGAAATAAGGTATTATTGTCTTTGATGGTGGGGATACTGACGTAAATAAGTAAATCTCGAGTGTTAGTTGCAGAAAATAACATTTTTTAGTTGTTAAAGATAATTGGAAAATGGGGCTGCCTATTAAAACAGAAGAATAATATGGCATGGCCCGATGTCCTGCTTGAACTTAAACGCTGGCCCAGTCTAAAAATATTGGTTGGGTGTGAGTACCGAGAGGAATTTATCGATTTAATTTTGACTTGGGCCATGGAGATAGAAGCCAAATCTATATAGCAAACAATGGAAACCTTCCCTGAGTTTGAGAATTAAGAAAAACTACTAAAGCAATGGATGAGGAGAAACTCTGCCATTCTATTGTCAAATATCAAAACGATTAATTTTGATCATGTAAATCAAGAGCGAATAGTCCTTTAAAGCAAAATGATAGCAAAGATTTGTGGCTTCAAAGGATGTAAAAGCAGAAGATAAGTCTTGAAAGGATTAAAGGATATCATTTTATCACTATTTGCAGAAACATCCATGCAAAAACAGTGTTGCTCAGTATTCGTCATCCTATTCACTCAACTATAAATAATTTGCAAAGAGAGTGCGGAGGATATTTCAAGCGTTCTCACAGTAGAAGATCTGATTAGCAACGAAGGTATATTCTATGCAACTCTATGGGGCTTGGAAGATATGGATATGCTACATTGCTTCAATAGTTTCACCAGCTTCATGAGAAACTATTCTGCAAAATCAGTCCTTTAAATTAATCGTAAGATTGTCAATGAAATGGCAAATCCTAGAAAGAGAACGGGCTCAATTGAACAAGCCATAGACGGAAAAGATAGGTCACTGTTGTTTGAGTTCAACTATTGTCCGGTTTCACTTTCAAAAACGATTCTGACATTTTACTTGAGTAAATCTGGCATTACACTCCCCACTTCACCAAATTAACGATTATTGTCCAAGCGGCGTCTGAGACCAACCCTGAAGCCTATTATTTTAGATCCCCTTCACTTTATGCTGGTAAAATCTCATTTTTGGGATGATTTATTTCATCGAGACGTCCTTTAACTCTCACTCTGGGTTATTTTAGATTCCTACTGTAAATGGCTACAACAAGTAAAACCAAAGGACATCTCTGACAAATAGTTAGCCGAGTATTGCAAAAAAGTAAGTCTAGCGATAATCATTTTTTTATTGGATCTCAACTACCCAACTAAATTGCTCCAATATTACCCGATAGAGAGCGATGCCATCAAGGAAATAATTGTGCAACCCATTTTTCCAACGATTCTGCTGAAAAATAAAGTACGCTTGTGATTATGTAGTTTTTCTTCAGTTCCTATAAAAGAAACTAAGGACAGCTTTAAAAACGAATGGAATCAGAGTTGTAGAGCTGGGCCCTTCCTTGGAGTCACTTACTCGCTAATCCCAAGAGTATGGTTCACTACCTACATTTTGCTCGTGGATATGAACTCGCCCTGGCCTTCATTTGTCATTATCGCACTTCCTTCGATCGCATCTTTGGCGATTTCTTTGTTTTTCGAATAACAGCGTAACTGCAAAGCCTTGGAATTAATTTAATGGGCATTTAAAAGGAAATCAATCAAAAGGTCAGCTTTATCGATGCTGAACGCAAAAAATGTATGATTGCCTTGCTCCATGAATCAGAGAGATGTTCAGATAAAATAGCTCAATCTGCGCGTAAACTTTTGGAGATACTGCAGTGATATCTTTAACTTTGTCATCCTTATATATTGATATGAGCAAAAATAGGCATACATCAACAACAATCAAAGGATAATAAGCCCATTAATTGTTCCTTTTGTTTTGTGCGACTGTGTTCTGTACTCTCCGAGCTGAACCATTTGATTCTCAAAACTCTCCTTTATATTATGGTGTCAAACCAGTCTAAAAGTTTTTAGTAATTATAAAATCATAACACGAAGAGTGTATTCCATTTATGATTGAATATATTAACACATATTCTATTCACAGTTTTTTGAATTTTTATTCAAGCAATGATTGATAATCAAGAGAATATATGCAAATTATTAAAGTTAAAATATTCGAAAACTTATGATAGAAGAAAGTAGAAAGGATACGGGGAAAAAACAAAAAATAATTTTAGGGGAATTTATTTATTTCTATCAATCAATTTAATATTCTAAATTACATTAAATCATTTTTAAGACTGTTTAATGGCTTCGGATTTTGATAAATATTCAACAGCTTTTTAAAGAAGACCCATTTTCTTATAGACAACACCAACTTTGTATAGAGGAATAACACAGTCAATCGACTCCTTTCCTTTTACCCTTTCTTTAATACTCAATGCTCTGCTAAAGTATTCGAGGGCCTCAATTAGTTTATTCTGCTTTATATACACATTACCGATGTTGTTAAGAGAATCAGAACTGTTAATTGATTCCTTACCTGTTAATATTTCTTTGATACTCAGTGCTCTATTGTAATATTATAAGGCTTATTGTGTTTTCCCTGTTTTTAATGTATAACGCCAATGTTATTGAGAAGATTGGTGGAGTCAAGGGATTCCTTTTCATTCAGTTTTTCGCAAATATTCAATGCTCTGCTATAGTATTCTAGAGCATAATTTACTTTCCCTAGAGCACTATACACGCTACCAATGTTGTGAAGAGTTTTAACACATTCAATTGATTCTTTTCCTCTCACTTATCCTTTGATGTTTAGTGCTCTATTGAAGTATTTGAAAGCTTCATTAAATTCCTACAAATTTTGATACGCCTGGCCAATGTTGTTGAGAGTATCAGCGCAGTCAATTGATTCCTTTCCTTTGACTCTTTATTCGATACTCAGTGCTCTGTTATAGTATTCTAGGGCTTAATTGTATTTGCCCAGATCATCATACACAATCCCAATGTTATTGAGAGTAGAAGCACATTCAATTGATTCCTTTCCTTTCACTTTTTCGTATATACACAGTGCTCTATTGTAGTATTAAAGGGCTTCATCAACTTTACCCTGCTTTTGATACACGCGGCCAATGTTGTGGAGAGCATTAGCGGAGTCAAATGATCCCTTTCCTTTGACTCTTTCTTGGATGCTTAATGAATTGTTGCAGTATTCTAGGGCTTAGTCGAATTTGTTTAGATGGTCGTATACAATGCCAATGTTGTTGAGAGTATAAGCATATTAAATTGATTATTTTCCCTTCACAATCTCTTTGATATTCAATGCTTTGCTCTCATATTCGAGGAATTCATTGAATTTCTTCTGCTTTCTATACACACTGCCAATGCTGCAGAGAGTATCAGCACACTAAATTGATACTTTTCCTTTTGATTTTCCGTAAACATTCAATGCTCTAGCGTAGTATTAAAGGGCTTCATTATTATTATTCTCCTTTTAACAAATCTAACCAATGTCGTTGAGAGTGTCAGCATAATTTTATGATTATATTAAATCAAAATTTTCGCAGATTTTAAGTGCTTAAATATAGAGATATTTTTTTTATTTTAATCTTTTATTATCCAAATCAACCTTCTCAATTTAGTTGATAGTTTTCTATTATTAATTTGCGCTTTAAATATGAGCAGATAAGGAAGAGTTTGAGACTTCCTTCAGCCTTCGCTCCTTGCCATTTTCGTACTGTTCCATTTAAGAGAAATTAGTAATTTATTTTTACATTGAGTCGATTGCTTCTAAGTACAATTTCTATTTTTATAAGACAAACCTTTTCTTTTTATTTGTAAATGAAATAATAATAAATACAATCTAAAAATCAATAAATAAATAAATAAATAATA